>Ga0222715_10003674_pt1 | contig 13594 bp, 19 predicted proteins | sample C33_9DmetaG_FD_165056 | JGI IMG/M metagenome (GOLD analysis project Ga0222715, IMG submission 165056) | Estuarine water microbial communities from San Francisco Bay, California, United States - C33_9D | ecosystem: Environmental > Aquatic > Marine > Unclassified | place: USA: California...
ATTTAATGGTAAACCTTCTATACCTGCTGCTTGAATTGCGTTAGTTTCTGGATTATCAGGCCCCATTGCAAAGCCCATTCTACCACCATAAGCTGCACGTGCTCTGTACATATCTTGATTATATTCTGATAAATCAGATGCTATTTGTTTCTCTAATCCTTCAGGATCGTTTTCAAATAATCTTTGATTTTCATATGCTTGTCTTAATTTTGTTTCTAATGCTCCGACATTTCTATTTACTTTAAGATCTTCTTGTTCCTGTGGAGTTAAACTTCCTAATACACCACCTAATAAACTTGTACCTATAATTCCTGCGTTTCTTTTTAAGAAACCACCTTCTGGTTTAGTTGCGTCCGCTGCACTAAAAATATTAGGTATATTTAATAATGAACCCTCTAACTTACCACTACCAAATCCTAAAAAAGGTTTTCCACCTCCTATCATAGGAGCAAAATTTAATGCCGCTAAAGCTAACATTGGATTTTCTTTAACTGTATTAGCTACACCTTTAACAGCACTTTTAACACCTTTAACAGCTTTCTTTACAAAGCTACCTAAACCGTATTGTTGTCTAGGCATAGCATTCATAATGCCTCCACCCATACGTAATTGTCTGTTCATTTGTGATCTGCTTATTGCCATATTTTAAATATAATTATACTGTTGAGCAGGGTTAGATTCCTGTAAATACTATACTTTATTTGATTTTTTTATCAACGTCAACACGTTTTAAAGCTTCTAATTGATCGTAAAATCTACCACAATACTGATGCTCTCCAACATGTGTAATGTAGTCTAATGCATAGATATATACCTTACCTCCCATATCTGTCCATCTTTGACAAAAACCAAAGTCTTCACCAAAGTACCGCTTAGTCTCTACATCATGTAATGTATCAAATAAATTATAAAAATTCTCTTTCGATGTTTCTCTACCATTAACTATTGTAGGTTGATATATCTTTAATTCTGGATAATGCTTTATCATTTTTTCTATAACTTCTCTTTTAATTAACATACATCCAGTAGGAGCATGGCTAACTTCTATAACCCCATGATCCGATATAATTTCTTGTTTATTATCTAGTTTAAGTGGAAAAAAATAACTTGCTCTTAGCAAATCATCTTTTGTTTTTACTAAATCTGTTTGATGTAATTTTGCCCACATTCTATCTGTGTCAATCATTTTCATTGGATAAGGACAAGAGATAATATCTTTATCAGCACCTATCATTTTAAATATTGTATTTGCTTCAAAGTCTATATCTGAATCAATAAATAATAAATAGTCATAGTTATCAGAATGATTAATAAATTCTGCTACACATAAATTTCTGCCTTGAGTAACTAAAGATGATTTTAGTAAACTAAAACTTACTAGTATACCTTGTTTCATACACTCCATTTGAAATTTTAAAACTGCTTGTGTATAGTGCATAGACACATCACTATGACATGGAGTACAAACCATTATTTTAGCTTTTGGTTGTTGTCCTATATTTATTTCTATAGTATCTGATTCAACTTTTTCTTCTTTAATTGTTTGGTAAGTATCCTCGTTAAACCAAATGGGTTTATTGTTTTGCATTAATTGCTCCTTTTAAAAATCGGTTCCAAGTATTTCCTTTTATCTTCCAGTCATAAAAATAATTAACAAATTTTTTTTGCATTTTTAAATGCTCTATTATATTCGGATCTTCTAGAGATAATGCAGCCATTTCAATACTTCCTGCAAATTTTTTAGCTAGACTTATATAATTATTAGAATAAGGAACATACATCGGAAACTCAGCTCCTGTTTCATATAAAGCTCCATAATTAGTTGTCACACAATAAAGTCCAGCAGCCATGGCTTCTAGTAAAGATATACAAGAAGTCTCTTCCCAAATACTAGGGTATACAAACAATCTGTAATCTTTTAAGTGTTCTTTAATATATTCGTTTGGCCTATACCCAATATAATTAACATTTGGTAATTTTTTTGCTTGATTATATAAATCATGATAGTGGTGATCATTGTGATCATGAAACGCTGCACCATATACTTCTGTTGAAGAATAAACATCTAAACTAATTAATGGATTTTTAACCAACTGCATTGCACCCAATAATACAGATAAACCTCTCCATGGTGTACAGTGGTGTATAATTTTTATTGGATCACCTTTTTTATAAATAGTTGAAATAGGTTCGATATTTTCTATACCATTTTTTATTACTAAACATTTTTCTGTAGGTAATTCAAATTTTTTAGTAAACTGTTCAAAGTTCCAATTAGAGTTAAATACATACCAATCATATTTATTATGATTTGATTTATCTTTAAACCAGTTAATTAAATTTCCTTGGTCCCAAGAATTTTTTTGCCATAGAATATTTATTTTATTTGAACTAAGTGGTATTTTTTCTGGAACTGATGTACAAATTTCAAATTGATCTAATAACTTTGGATCAACATGTTTTCTTAGATATTCAAATTGTAATTCTGTTCCGCCTCTAGGACTTTGGTTTGTCATTATTTTGATTCATAACTTTCTGTAAAACGTTTAGTCCTTTCGGTGATACTTGAACTGTAAGATCTTGAGCAATATGTTCTGCTACAGTTTCAGTATTTGGATCAGCTATATCAGCTTCTTTCTCTGCTTCGTCTTTATATATTTTATTTGTTCTAGTGTTTCTTAATACTATTGTTGTAGTACAATCTATTTTTAATAAATCATCGTGTGCCATATTTATCCATTCTCCTGTGATCTATCTATCAGAAGATAACTGATTTGTCCAGTGATCTCATTTGCTGTATCTGCTTGCATTTTTAATATATCTCCACCTTCTAAATTAATAACATTTTCAACTAAATTTAACGTAGACTTATTTAATTGTGCGTGAGCTATTTGTACATCAGAACCACCTGACTTTTTTAAATATAAATCTGTATCAACATTACTAGCTGTGTCATGCACTGCCTGTACAGTTTTAACAATTGCAATTGCTGATGTAGATATAGTTAATACTGTCGTTAAAGCGGTATCTGTTAAATCAAATGTTTCACTTTTATAAAAATTAGCCATTAACTTAAAAACCAGTTTTTCTGGTCTTCCTCATTTTTTAAATCTTGTTGAAAAGAAAAATTTAATTCGTTTTTAATAGTATCGACTGATTGTAATATTTGTCTTTGATTTTCAACATCATATTCTTGTTTTGGTTCAGGTATGTATGCATTTATTTTAGCCATTATCTTCTTCCATCTGGTTTTATATCTACTCTTAATGTTCCATAACGCCAAGTCTCACCTATAGCATCATTTTCTATTTTAATTGCAAGTAGTCTTCCTCTAGCTCTAGTGTCTACTTTATCAGTAGATGAAGTTATTGTAAAGGGTCCAAGTGGTGAGCTTGATGCTGTATCACTTGGATAATTATTTAATAATAAAGTTACTTTTGAATTACCAGTTAATACTTTAAAGTCTGGTATAAATCGTTTCATAGACATAATAAACTCACCATCACCTCTTAAATCAGCAAGACCGGTTGTACCCCCTAAAGCACTTCGTCTAGCAGATATATCAAAATCACCTGATTGTATAAAGGCATCAATAGAAGTTGTACCAGATGAATTTATTTGATCGGTTCCGGTTTCATGAGCATAGTAAGTTGATGCACCATATTTAGCTGTTATACCTTGTATTGGAAAATTAGGTAAAGCATTTTTACTGTAGTCTGTTGCATAAGGTAAATCATAGACACCAGTATCAATATAAGAAGTTCTATCTAAAGAAGATGTAGTCCAACAACTTTCTCCATAATTATATACCACACATCTATTAATTTGTTCTGAACCCGCTGCTGGATAAAACCAATTAATTTCATTATACAATGTATTATGCTCTGCATATATAATTTGTGTTGAATTATAATTAATTCCTAGATTATCTCCTGTAGTTGTAAATACAAAGTCTTCAACTAAACAAGGAATGGCCTTTACAGTACCATCAAACATAAAAAATCCACCTTCACCTGACATCCAAAACACAATACCATTAGAATAACTAAGTGCGTTTTGTCCAATCAATCCGCAGTTAGTACCTACTTGTCTAACACTAAATGTAAATGGTGGTCCAACATATTGAATGACATATGCAGAACTATCTGTTAATACTAATGTGTAATCTTTACCAGATACTGCTCCAACAATTTCATTACCTTTGTCTAATCTAAATGTTCCTGCGGTATTAGTTGCTGTTGGAGCATAAGTATTAAAATCTTCTTGATTTGAAAATCTTATAAACATTGGATCTTGAGTTGTTGGATCACCGATGGTTGTTTCTGTTCCAAAATGAAATACATGTCTATCTCTATCTGATACTTGTGTTAATCTTGATGCAGTAGGTGCACCGCTCATAACTGTTGCTCTATTTCCTCGAGGAGTTGATGCTCCTGCATCCCAAGTAAATGTTTTACCATTGTGAATAGTTGCAACTAATATTTGACCAAAATTATCTAGACTCCAGAGCCCTGGATCCAGAATCACGTCACTGGTTGCACTTTCAGTGCCCCATGTGCTTGAGCCCCATGTATCTGTACCCCAACCAAAACCTGCAGTTTGAAACGTTGGACCAACAACTACATAAGGATCTATTTGTGCAGATCCTGTTCCAGAAGTCGTGCCTGCTGAATTAGAAGGCATGGTAATCTCAAAAGTGTTTGCAGTTTTATTTAAAACTTCAAAAGTATTATCTGTAAAATCAGCTGTTGAATAACCAGATCCTGTTGGAACCGTAACAGATGAAAATGTTACATATCTTCCATCTAATAATCCATGTGCTGTTTTATTAACAGTAACTGTTGCAGATCCGGACGTTGCATCAAAGTCAGCTCCAGTGATAGCTGTATCTAAAGGCGTAATATCATAAAACTCTTTTTCGTAGTATAGAAATAAACCTTGAGAAGTTCCTATAGCTACGTATTTTTCACCTGCAATGCTTGTCCAAGCATGTTGAGCACGTGCTGCTCCAGGTAAAGTATTATTAGAATTTGTAAGTTGTGACCAACCACCTATTTTTTCAGGTAATCCATATCTAAATCGAACAAAATCACCATCAACCCACTGAGATTCAGCTCCTGAATCTGTGACCATTTTGTTAAAACCAGGCTTGAAATTTAATTTTTGCAGCATATAGTGTATTATATATTAGTTTTTATAAGAATGAAAGTATCAATATATTTGTTTAAATTACACCATATTATCCCCTTTAAATATTTAATTAATTCTTTATATTGAATAAAAGTATAAAAATAATAATGCAAATAGTTAAAGAAATTCAAAGTAAAGTTTATAAAGATTATTTTTTTATCAAAGGAAAAGTAGATATTGATTCAGAATATTTTATAGAAAAAATTAAAAAAGGTTGTTCTGATAAAGACGCAATAAATTATCAAACTAATATTTTAGGGAGTCATACAAGTTGGAAATATTTTGTTGAAGATTTAAAATTTAATAAAGTCTTATTTAAACTTTTAGATTATCTCGATAATAATTTAAATTTACCTTCTTATCAACTAACCGAATGTTGGGGCTTTCAATGTCATTTAGGAAGTAAAACAAGAAATCACAATCATTCTCCAATGATAGTATCTGGTGTTATATATTTAAATGAACATCCTCAGATATTAGAATTTACAGATATTAAACAAACTGTTAAACCAGAAATAGGATCTTTTGTTCTTTTTTCACCTTTTTTAAATCATGGATGTAACAGAAATCATTTGGATATTATAAAATATGGTATCAGTTTTAATATGAGTTTATCTTGAATCAAATACAAAAAGTTACTGGTATTTTAACACCAAAAACGATTTATCGTTTGCAACTTTTATTGTCTAAATTAGATTGGCTTTTAGCTTCAGATAATATAGCTGAAGAACACGATAGATTAAACTTAAATTTAAAATTTTTAGGTTTAAGTAGAAATACTTTAGATAATCCTGATAGAGAGTTGTGGCATAGATTAAATGATTTTGGTTTAATTATAACAGAAAGTGTTTGTCAAAAAATTAATTTAAAATATAAAAACATTAATAGGTTTATGTGGAATTTATATAAACCTAATGAAGAAGGTCAAATGCATACTGATTGTGTAAGTGATAATTGTTTTACTATACTTTATTCTCTTAATACTTCCGATGGATATTTAATTGTAGGAGATCAAAAAATATATGACAAACAAGACGAAGCAAAAATTTTTAAAAGTAATATTTTACATAAAGGCGTTGGGCCAACAAAAGACAAATATAGATTAAATTTAAATATTGTTTTATCAACATAAATTAAACATTGTATACCACTTTCAACATTATTTCAAAAGGCTCATTTGTTTGAGTTGAGGTAAGATACCCAATATTTGTAGGAAAACAAAAAAATCTATTTTCTACCATATCGTACTGACCTGAGTTTGGTATTTCAATTTTGCCATTACAAGAATTCATACATAGTATGCCTGTTATACTGTGATCATTTAAATCTAAATTACTTTCTTCTTCTATTATTTGTATCTCTTCATATGGAAAATTTAATATAACATCAGAATAAATTATTTCTTTAGCATTTGTTTTTAAAAGTAATTCACTTAAAATTTTTGTAAAAAACATACTTTTTTCTTTTTTGTCATTTTTATCTTTAAATAACGGATGAACAAGTTTTTTATCATTGTCAGTTAAAAACCAAGGAAAGTTTTCTGAAAAAATTATTTTATGTACTTCCCAAAATTTATCATTATCTATAAAATTATTTGTTATTTTTATCATCAATAGGTTTTTCTCCAATAACATTAGTTAAATTGTCTGTACATAAATTTTTCACTTCTTCAGGAAATCTTTCATTAAAATCTATAACCATTTTCATTAAAGCATTACCAAAATGTTTTAAACTTTCTGCTGTAAAATAAATTTGTTTTTTTTCTTTAATTATATCTATTTCTTTTTCTTCAAAATGAAGAATGCATGATCCATCTTTTTTTTGTTTAAAGTACATTTTTAGTCCCCCAATAAAATCTTTTATCCATACTAAAATCTTTAAATTCACCATTTGCGTCAACATAATGTAAAAAAAATTGTGCACACCAATCTCCTAAAAATTCTTCTCTCCAATGAGGACTTTCTTTTCCTAAATAAATTACAGCATCACCTTCATCAAGATCAATTTTATTTCCATCTATAAATATTGGCCATATAGTACCATCATTACCAGCATTTACTGTAACACTTATTTCACAAGATTCCCTATCTGTGTGTTTTTTTAAATCTGAATATTTTGTATACATTCTCCAATAACTATATGTCGGTAAAAGTTTTATTCCTGTTTCTTTTTCCATAAAATCTTTTTTTTTAAGAAGAAACGATTCAGTTAATTTATCTCCATAAAAATAAGTATCTGAGTTTGAGCATATAGGTTGTGCATCAAAATTAGTTAAATTTGTTCTATGGGACATTTCAAAATAAAAATTTGCTAACTCTAATTCATCTTTATTTAAAAAGTTTTTTATTTTTTTAAATTTAAAATCTTTTCTTATAACGCCCATGCTACTACCGAATATCTTACCCCTTCTGTTACAGGTTTTACTGCATGTGGGTATAAAAAATTACTTGGCCAAATAATTAATCTATTACTTTTTTTTTCAACAATTAATTCTTCTGTATTTCCTGGATATTTAAAAACAAGTTCACCACCTTTATAATTATCATTCACAAAAAATATGCAACTAAATGTTCTTGGAACACTTTTACCATGATCTACATGAAAATTATAGTGACCGTTATTTTCATATTTTAAAAGTTGCATAGTTGTAATCGATTCATTACTGGCATTCATTCCAATTTCCTCAGAGTATTTTCTTAAATGTTTTGTAATTATAAAACAAAAATAATTTGCCCAATACACATCAGTTCTACTTTCTACTCCTATATTAGCTAAATCCCAAGCTTGAACATTTCTTATTTTTTTATCAACTATAATTGGATTTTCTTCTGTACCTACTATAGAAGCTGGTTCAAATTGTTTTCTATTATTACAAACTCTAATAAAATTATTTAAGTGTTCTTTTCTAAAAATATTATCGTATATTCGAATGTAGTCATTTAGACTTTTATTGTCTATTTCCATGATTTTTTATTCCACCATTTTGTTTTATAAGTATTTAGTACACTTGAGCCTAAAGATAATTGTGTTTCATCTCTTTTTTCTTGAGTTTCTGATTCAATTTTCATTTTCCATTGTTCTCTTTTAAAAGGTATTATTTGAACATAAGGTGTTCCCATTTTTATAGTAGTGTCTAAAGCAGGATATTTATCTCCATTTACTACTATAGGAAAATTTATTTGTGTTGGATGACTATCTGTATCTACTATTCCCGGTATTATTGAAAATCTGTCATCTGCATTATTCATAGGAGGTAAAAACAAACAAGAATATCCAGGAGGTGTTTTAATTAACCATGGATTTAATATTTTATGAAAAGCAAGATCCTTATTTTTTTGTGTATAAGGGCAACCTTTAGATAATTGTTTAACAGGATGTACATCTGCTGATTGTTTATTTACATTTAAATTTATAGTCAATTCATTATTAGGATTTTCACCAACAAGGGTCATACCAATAGTACCCCTTTCTCCATCTTTTAAAGCATTGTGATGAATATAGTAATCTATAGGCATTTTTAAAATATAACCTGAAGTTAAAGTATCTAAAAAAGGCATACAACCTTTAACTGTTCTATTTTCAACACTATGGTTTAAATCTTTAAACCATTGAGGTACATTTAATACAGAAGGCTCTGGCTTTATTTTAGTATGATTAATATATTCTTTACTAGCTATAAATTTTATAGTCTTTCTTAACATGCATTATATATAACATTATGCGCAAAATTGTAAAGGACTAATAAAATCAATTGAGTTATCTAACAAATAGCCTTCCCAAGAATTATTTAAAGGAAAATTTATTGTTGATACATCAAAACTTTTACACATATTTCTATAACTTGTGACTCTACCTAATAAAGGATTATTTTGGTTACTGTCATTATCTATAAATTCATTACAAATTTTTATATGCAAATTAATTTCTTTTTGTAATTCAGACGCTTGTTCAAAAATAAATGTATCAGAATCTCTATCTCGTATTATAATATTATCTCCTTCAAGATTTACTTCAGCTTTTTGAGATCTAATTTTTAAAAAATCTTCATCAGATACAGTTTTTACTATGGCACTAGGTGAATAATGAAGAGCATCTTTATCTGCATCATCAGCTGCTATTTTGTATAAATTTCCTAAACCTGTATTACTTGAAAAAATAAAATATGCCATAATTAATTACCCGTCATTTAATAGTACGATTAAACCTCCAGGTTGACCAGGTGTACCTGGTACGTTACCAGGACCTCCTCCACCGGGTCCGCCACTACCAAGAGTTACGTTTGTAAAAAATATTTGTGAATTTATTGGAAGAGAGAATGAACCTGGTGCGTTACCAGCATTACCATTTGAAAATGGACTATTTGGTCCTCCTCCGTTTCCACCATTTGCTGTAAAGTTATGAAAGTTAGTTGCGCCACCAGCATTACCGCTTGTTCTTGCCGTAGGACCACCATTACCAGCAGCTCCAACACTATATGCAAGAGTGGCTGGACCACTTACAGGGCCAACAAAATAACCAAATCCACCACTTCCCCCACTTCCAGCATTTTCAGGAGGGTTGTTATCACCTCCACCGCCTCCGCCTCCACCGCCCCAAAGGAACGCTTGAGTTTTTGAAACATCTGCTCCTGCTGAAATATTTCCAGAAGCACTTCCTGATTTAAAATAATGATATTTCATGTTAGCTCCTCCTGATCCTGAAGAAGCGGCTGTAATTCTACCTTGTGCGTCTACAGTTATTGAAGATGCAGTATAAGACCCTGCAGTTACTGCAGTGTCAGCAAGTTTATCTGCCGTTACTGCATCGTCATTTATTTCTGCTGTTTCAACTGCGTTTGCTGCAATCTGTGCAGTATCAACTTTATCTGACTCGATTGCCCCGTTATCAATTATTGTAGTTCCATTTGAAATAATACCCATTATAAATCTCCTTCTATCTTAGATAAATTGATTTTAAATTTTTCTCCAGATATATTATTAATCATAAATATATCATTTTCACCTTCTTGTAAAGTCCAATTTCCTTTAGTTCCATCAACTATATTACCTTTTTCCTTATATTTATTAGAAAGATGTAAGTCTCCTGTATATATGTTTCTCCATACGTTTCCTAAAGCCCCTAAATCATAGGTGTCGTTTGCACCGGGTAAAATATGTCCAGTTGCAGCAATAGCTCCGGAAGTAATGGCTCCTGCAGTTATGTCCCCTAAATCTGCTGTAATATCTACGATATTAGTTCCATCAGAATATAAAATTTTATATCCTTTATCTGTTGCAGACCAAGTAGCACCTGATCCAGAAGTTGTTTTAAATGTTACAGTAAAAGCACCTGTAGTTGCATTTTCTACCATATATGTTTTTTCAATAGAATCAGGAATAGTTACATTAACGTTTCCTGAAATTGTTCCTGTTAACTTTAATATTTGATTTTTACCATTAGATAAGGCACCATTAGAAAAAGTTAAAGTTGCACCTGAAGTAATTCCAACAGCATCATATCCACCGATTGCTTGTTCAAGAATTAATAAGTTTGTATTTGTAATCTGTCCCCAAGTTCCTGAATTTTCACCAGTTGCTTGAACCGTTAATTTTAAATTTGCTGATGTCGAATTTGCCATATTTTAGATTCCTTAAATTATATTATAATATTTCATTTATGCAGCAGTGTCAACTTCCGTCCATGGTTGGATTGTTCCTGTATTTACTTCACTCCACATTACGTTTTTAACACTTCCTTGAGCCATTGTCATAGTAAGACCAGTTACTTCTGCACTTGCATCATCTGCTTCTGCTTGACCTTCCTGCATTGTCATTTCTTGACCAGAAGGACTTGCAATAGTATTTGCATCTAAAACAGCTGTTCCAATATTTGCAGAAAAACCAATACCTGTTACTTCAGCGCTAGCATCATCTGCAGTTGCTTGACCCGGTTGCATAGCCATTTCTATGCCAGAAGGACTTGCAATAGTATTTGCATCTAATACTGCTGTACCTAAATTAGATGTTAAAGCTTGGCCAGTTGTTTCAGCACTTGCGTCGTCTGCTTCAGCTTGACCTTCTTGTATAGTCATTGCTTGACCAGTAACACCAGTATTAGCATCAGCTATAACTGATAAAGTACCTAATGACATAGGTAATTCTGTTCCTACTAAAATTCCACCAACAGTCGCTTCTACTTCAACAGGAATATTAAATGTAGCTGGACTTAAAGCAGCAAAAGGTGCTTCACCAAAAGCTGTTAGTGTATCATTAGTAGGATTACTTGCTTGTAAAGTTAATTCAAAACCTGTTACATCAATCTCTTGATTTGATGATTGTGTAAGTGTTCCCTCTGCTGCTGTTAAAGCTTGACCGGTTGTATTAACAACCACTAATGAAGAACCGTTTGCTGTTCCTGAAGTAGAGGTTAGTTGTTGACCTGTAACAGGTACATTTGCATCACCTGTAACAGCAGGAGCATTTTCCTGCATAGTCATTTCTATACCTAATGGATATGCAATTACATCTGAAGCTTCTGCACCGAAAGGTGTCTCTGAATATGCACTAACTCCTAGGGCCATGGATTAGGCTCCTGTTTTTTGTTCTTCTTTTTCTTCTTTAGGTAATTCTGGTTTTAATAGATCAGAATAATGTTTTTCACTATCGTATTGTTTTGTGTCAAAATTAAAAATCATTAAATTTCCTCTAACTTAAATTTATATTTTTTACCAGATTTATTATTTAAAATATATAAATGTTCTTCACCCTCTTGAATAGTCCAGTTACCTTTTGTGCCATCAATAGCATTACCTTCTTCTTTTCCTTCATTAGATAAATGTAAGTCACCAGTGTATACGTTTCTCCAAACATTTCCTACACCTCCTAAGTCGTAGGTATCAGTGGCATTTGGTAAAACGTGATCTGACGTAACATCTCCGCTAGTTGTAAGTGACGTAAGCGTTCCGACTGCAGTTATACCAGTATATGAACCTGATACCCTAGCTGTGGGTACTGTACCTGAAGATAAGTTATCTGCATTTAAAGAAGATCCATCAATGAAACCACTGTCATTATTGAAACCTGAAATGGCAATATTAGCTTTTGTTAATTTTTTCTGTGCGTTAGCAGCATCTACTACTGCAAAGAAATCTCCATCAGCGTCTGATGTAGATGTAGTTAATTCTGAAAGATCAACATCTATTTGATCTGCTTGAACATCAATTAAGTTTCCAGCGCCAACATTTAATGTAACGTCACCTGTAGTTCCGCCTCCAGTTAAACCGTCTCCTGCTGTAACACCTGTTATATCAGCAGAGATAGTTTGATATTCTAAAGCTGTTGCTCCTGCATTTACTGCAAGAACTTGATTTGCAGTTCCGATTGCAGTTAAACCTGTACCACCTTTTGTTGTTGGTACTGTTGGTAATCTATCTGATGATAAAGTTCCTGAGGCAACGTTTGAAGCATCAAGATTTGTTAAAGCTGAACCATTTGCTGCAGGAAGTGTTGCTGGAAATCTTGCGTCAGGGACTGTACCCGATGCTAAATCATCTGCGTCTAAGTTTGTTAAATTAGCACCACTAATTGCAGGAAGTGTTGCTGGGAATCTTGCATCAGGAACTGTACCACTTGCTAAATTAGTTGCGTTTAAATCTGTAAGTGCTGAACCATTTGCTGCTGGAAGTGTCGCTGGAAATCTTGCATCAGGCACGGTGCCTGAAGTTAATTGTGTTGCGTTTAAAGCTGTTAAAGCTGAACCATCAGCTGCTGGTAATGTAGCAGGAAATCTTGCATCAGGGACTGTTCCTGAAGCTAAATTATCTGCATTTAAATTTGTTAAATTACTTCCATTGTTTGCAACAATATTTCCACTTGAATCTAGTATAACTGATTTTGATGCAGGTAAAGTTACAAATACATTTTTTGTTCCCGCTGCAAAATCTACTGCACTATCAGAATTTGATGATGAGATAATAGTAGTTCTAGCTAGAGTGCCAGCTGCTACTGTACCTAATCCAACTTCAAATTCTGCATTAACAGTGTTTACAATTGCATAATACGTTGTGTTCGTATTTCCAATTGCACTAGAAAAAGTTTCAAATCCTGTTACTGCTCCGTCAAGAGTAAATGTACCTGTACCAGTAGTGGTAGAGGTTTCTTTAACTCTATCGTTTACGACTAACGCCATTTAATTCTCCTTAACCAGATATTCTTAATATAGCTGCTGCTGTAGTAAATGCCGGAAACTGTACTGTGAAAGTTCCTGATGTAGCTGTTTTATCTGCTCCAAAATCTAAAACTGCAACTGCTGCATCAGTAACTGCAGAAGATGTGTTGTAGATTAATGCACCTCTAGCTGTCAACGTTACACCAGTGAATGATAAATCTGCAAAGTCAACAATTGCAACACCTGATGCGATTGAAGT
>Ga0222715_10003678_pt1 | contig 13579 bp, 20 predicted proteins | sample C33_9DmetaG_FD_165056 | JGI IMG/M metagenome (GOLD analysis project Ga0222715, IMG submission 165056) | Estuarine water microbial communities from San Francisco Bay, California, United States - C33_9D | ecosystem: Environmental > Aquatic > Marine > Unclassified | place: USA: California...
AATAATACAACGCCCCGAACAAACAAAAACAAAATCAAATAACACCCAGATCTAATCAAACGGCGCAAATAATGTAATTGCCCAGATCGCACAAAACATTTTAAATAAACGTGGCTAGTCCAGATCAACGCAGATCGCACAAATAAAACTAAATAAACCCAGATCAAATAAAACACCCCAAATAAACGTGCGTTTAGCGGGACCAGCCACGTCCCACCGAAGAAAAGAGAATGATCAATTAAAAACGCTCTAAGTCACTGAGTGATAGTGAGTTACGGCGATCGGGCCGGGCGTCCGCCGTAACTCGCTGATAGTCAACGAGTTAGGGGGTTTTTATCATAAACACTCGACAGCCAATTCCGCAGAACCAAACACTACATATCCAGCTTCTGGAACGTCTTGTTCTTTGATCCCTGCTATCGAACATATCTCTCCCAAAATCCCTTGGACTTTCATTTGGAAAACTTCAAAGATTATATCTTCATTGCGTTTGTTATAGTAACCATGAGAAGAGAATTTTTCACCAAGCTCCCTTAAAGCTTTTGCCGAAACATCTTGTGAGGCTATTTCAAAATATTTTTTACTGGACCGTAGATTGTTGTATTTTTTCATCAACTCAATCTGAACATTCTTATTCCAGATGTTAAAAGTACTCACATTAGGGAAGTAATTTCTAAACTCTTCCATCATGTAATCTAATGAAGATTCAAATGCAATCTGCTCAGGGCTAGCCTCCTCTTTTAATTCATCAATGAATTTTGAAGCTCCATCTACTGTTATTAACTCACTCCCGTCATCATTGTAGATATGTCCTATGTCATGAGTCTCAATGTAGGATTGGAGTAGGGCTTCTAGGAGTTGCTTTGTGGTTACTTGTTTTTCCATGTCTGAGGGAAACATACCATGAGGCGGAAGCCTCGTCAAATTTAAATTAATTAAAAATTCAGGCGTAACTCACTGATTAGTAAGGAGTTACGCGAGGCGGGGGGCGCGGTCGCCGTAACTCGCTGATAGTCAACGAGTTAGGCGGGATTTTTTATTTATTTTTTTGCTTGTATTCCCCTCCCTTCTTCTTTTCTCCTAGCAAACCACGATTCCCCATAAACAATACCTTTTCTTTCAAAGAAGGCATCGCAAGCCTTGCTTATCTGTTCAGAAGTTCCGCGAGGGATAGAATCATAAACTCTAAAAGTTTTTTGTGTTGCTATTTTTACAGTGCCGCCATTTGCCACTGCCTTCCAATCTGAATTATCGTAAGTTTTCATTGTTTTATTTCCACTTGTAGTTATTAGAGACAAACTCCCTGCCAAGTTCAATTACTCCATGCAAAGATGTTTTGATGCTTATTTCCGTGCCTTCTTTGTACCAAGTGAAGCGGTAGTCATTGTCATTTTCTTTGACAAAGGTAAACCAAGGGCGTTCGTGTTTGTTTGAATCCCTGAGGATTATTTTGGGTGTTTTATTTTCAGTCATTTCTTTTTATCAGTAGGATGATTGCTGTTAGGAAGGTTATCCAAAAAGACAACCCAAGTTCAAGGAGTTTTCTTATCATTTTGGCTCGACTACAAATCCTGTTTTATCTTTTTTTGCAAGACCTTTTTCGACAAGGCCAATGATGAATCCCTTTGTGACTTTTTTAGAATCTCCATCCTTGAAACGGAGATCATCTTCATCTCCATTGATCACATGATATCCAAGGTATTTACAAGGGAGTTTGCCTCGGAAGACGACTGCGACATTCCCACCCTTTTCCAGAATCCTTGTCATGCGATCTGTGCTTGTCTCTTCGGAGCGAGAGAAGGTGAGGTGATAATTGCTAGGGAGCTTGCCATCTAAAAACCTGTGCATTCTGTAACTGCCTTTGGTGTAATCATAGAATTGGCAATGAGGGAAAATCTCAAAGATTGTTTTGCCTTCGTGCCTGACGCCTTCCCACGGGATATCACTTGTAAGGTTAAGTCGGAAGCATGGAGTGAGTCCAGCTTTTGCGGACGATTTGACTGCCGAGGCGATCTCCTTGATCAATTGCGTCATAAACCCGTCCTTGTCTTGAAAGAATAGTTTCGTTTTATTGATACGGGCTTTCTGAACATTTGACATTGCCCCACGTCCCGCCGTGTTAAGGCAAGCCATGGCGCAACCTTTGCTCGCCCATAGGCAAACATTGTGACCAGATAGTTTTGAGGGCGCGAGGTGGATTCCAAAGGTTTTGAATCCCCACTTCTCACCTTTCACGGTTTTTGCATTTCCTGAATTAAGTAATTTCATGATTTGATTGATTGATTGATTGATTGGTTCGCTTCTTGCACCACAAAGTCTTTAATGTTTAACGTTTTACCACCAGCAAGAATAAAAAACTTTGTCGCCATCTTCGATGGCTTCTTTTGCTTTGGCCACAAATTCAAGATCGTATTCTTGGCGTGTCCTGTCGCGGCTAGTATCAGAACCAAAGAAAAACCCTTGAGTTTGGGGCAGGGTCTCATTGACGATGCATTTTTCCAACTGGTCCAGATCCTCGGCAGTCAGCTCAACTTCTTTGCAGTTGAGATCGTTGGCGGGTTTGCCAGTCTTGATGCTCCAGAGAGTTTCCATCCAACCTTGCAAAGCATTGTGTTTGCGCCAGTAAGAAATTTCACATGACTCACCGTTGGAGTCCCTTCGTTCTGCGTATTGGTCTAATCCCATATCGCTGTCTATTCTTCACAAAAATGGAACCGTGCCAAGCCTTTTTTAATAATTTTTTATTATTTAAATTTAGGGTTGACAGCCTAGCTTTTTTTGATATGGGGAAAATCGCTATAACTCACTGATTGATAGGGAGTTACGGCGGCGCGGGGGGCCGAGGCCCGTAACTCATTGATAATCAACGACTTACGAAGCTTTTTGTGTCAAGCAAAAAAAACCGCCCCCGTAGGGGCGGCTTGAGGTGAGGCCGAGTTGTTAGGCGGGGAGGGCGAGAGCCTTGTCCTCCTCAGAGATAATCACTTGTGAATGATTGGCGAACTTGTCAAAAATGGACTGCATCCGCATGGTTCGGTCTGCAAGCTTGGTGAGATCACCACCCTTGAGATTCTCGGTGATGGAATTGTAGAGAGTCCAGAGAGAACCACCCTTGAATTCCTCATGGCGAGGGTTGCGGAACTCCTCGACGGCCTTGTAGATGTCGCGAGCAGGGAAAGCCTTGGCATCAACCAAGTCAACAATCATAGCGGCGGCATCACGAACCTCGGTCTGCTGGTAAGCATCAATGCGCTTACCCATATCCTGCCAGTGGGAAGTGACACGGGCAACGGCTGAAGCCAGAACACGGGGAAGGTCACCCAAAATGTGGGTAGTATGACGCCGAGCAAGCTTGACATCCGAAGAGAAGCAAAGGTTTTCGCAAACCATCATCTGGTTTCCCGCAGCAATGGAAGCGGCGAAAGATTTGTCGTGAGCATTCCGAAGACCCAAGACAATGCGGCGATCATCGCCAGTAACATCTTTGCCCTTGAGGGCGAAACCCCCAAAGTAACGTAGACCGCCACGAGCAAGAGCGTGTTCCTCCTCAGTGACCTCAAGACCTGCACGGTTGAGAGTTTCACGAGTCATCTTCACCAAGTGGTGATGCGGGATTGGAGTGTGGGAATCTGTCCCCTCTGGGGTTTGAACTCCAGCAAGTTGCTCCGAATCGACTTTGTTTTTTGCGTAGATAAGCATAGTAGTAATTAGGTTGAAAACGAGAGACTGTCTCTCGACAGGGGGATTATGACAGAAAACAGTTTGTGTGCAATACCTTTTTTAATCTTTTTTTAATCTTTTCTGCAGGTCAGGATATTTTTCGACAAATAACCAGAACCTCCCACGATAACCACAAATAAGCCAAATAAAGGCTTGACAAGCCTCTGTTCATAACCTCTTGAGGCTCAGTCACTTACAAAGCAGGAAAAACCTTGTAACTCACTGATACTCAACGAGTTACGGCGGACGCCCCCGCCGCTCGCCGTAACTCACTGATACTCAACGAGTTACAGAGATTTTTTTTAAAATGTAAAAAAAGCCTTCCGAAGAAGGCTTGTATAAATTTGATAGATAACTTTGTATCAATTTGATAGATGGGTGATGTATCAGAATTGACTGCAATTATCACCTTTCCACAAGGCGAGTTCCCAAGCCCTCCTTCGCTCTAGTCCTTTGCGTACCCTTCCTCCTGCCCTGCGGTATAGAGGCAAAATCTTTTCGACGCTTTTATAGTTGCCAGAGTTTAGGCGGTCTTTTCCATTCACAAGCTTCCTGAGATTTGTTAGGCCGCAATTGAAGGCGAAAGAGGTCAAAGCGTTTAGTTGATTGTCTGAAAGCTTCACTTGAACTTCTTCGCGGACTTTGCCCTTCACTTTATTGACTTCCTTCAAGAGCAAGGATCTTGCTTCCTTTTCACTTATCCAACCTTTTCGGATCACGTTCTTATTTGTGCATCCGTAGCCTATTGTACGGACTCCCGCGCAGCAGTAGTACGGGCGAGGCTTGAAGCCTTCGAAGTGAACGAGGCCCTTTTCAAGGGCGGCGTCCCAATCCTTGCCCTTTTGTTTTATAAGAGGGAAGACAAGCAAAGGCTTATCCTGTGGATTGTGGGAAATTAAAAAGACGGTCCGCCCTTGGCATCCGAAGAATACCAAGAGCGAGAAGATTGTTCCTATTGCGACAAGAAAAGTTTTCATGACTTTGAAGCTTCGCGGATACTTTTAACCATACGCGCCGCATCAGCGCGGGAGATATTCGCAGAAGTCCAGACCAAGGGCCCGACTTTCACCGTTGCAATTGGCTCAAAGTACTGGTGCTGCTTTGGATAGACCTTGAGGCGAATGTTCTCGTTTTCGTAGACCTTAGAGAGGCCTTCTCTTGTCATTTTGTATTGCTTGGTCATGCGGGAATTATAGTTGAAAGCGGGGGTTGGAGTCAACCCCCTTTTAAAATCTTTTTTATTTATTTTTCGATGCGCTCGAAATGCAGAGTCTTGAAAACTTGTTTTTTGCCAGTCTTGCTATCGTGACTTACATCAACGACCTTGCACACTGCGAACTCATTTGTCATGCGCTCAACACCGCGAAGGATATACATGCGAGCATTCCCATTGTTGGCGGTATAGTAAACAAACTGCTTTCCGATCAGGCGGGTGATATTGTCTTGGTTTGTGGTGGTCTCAGTAGTGTTGGACATGGGCAGATTTTACTGGAAAGAATCACTTTTTAAAAGCTTTTTTTTGCATAAATTAATTTATTTTTTTTAGCAAAAGGCTTGACATGTACCTAATTATATCTGAGTTCCTTTTTACTTCTTGATCTTGAGCTGCTCAACGCTCACGCCGAACTTGCTTGCGATCTCGTCGAGTGTAAGCTCTACTGGATTCATACGAGCGTTGAATGCCTCTTCTGTAAGACGCTTGCCATTAATGAACCACTCTTTATAACCACTAGCAGATTCAATCGCGGGACCGTCCTCACGATGAAGCTTACCATTAATGTACCAAGCCTTATAGCCAGTAGCATATTCAACAGCAGGACCATCTTCACGATGAAACTCTCCGTTAATATACCACTCTTTACCGCCATCGGTATATTCAATAGCAGGGCCATCTTCACGATGAAGCTTACCATTAATATACCAAGCTTTATCACCATCGGCATATTCAACAGCAGGGCCATCTTCACGATGAAACTCTCCGTTAATATACCACTCTTTACCGCCATCGGTATATTCAATAGCAGGGCCATCCTCACGATGATGCTCACCATTAATGTACCAAGCTTTATCACCATCGGCATATTCGACTGCAGGACCATCCTCGCGGGAGAGGACGGTCATCTCACGGTCGGAGTGGTAAAGCTTATCGCCATCTTTGCTAATGTGAATGAATTGTTCTTTTTTGCTCATACCTAATTATATCGAAGTTCCTTTTATTTGACCCTACTTTTTAATCTTGAGCTTATCAACACTCACACCAAACTTCTCTGCGATCTCATCCAGCGTGAGTTCAGTTACGGGATTCATACGCGCATTGAACTCTTCTTCTGTTAGACGTTTGCCATTGAGATACCACGCTTTATAGCCCCTCGCCCAAACGATGGCAGGACCATCCTCGCGATGGAGTTTGCCATTGATCCACCACGATTTAGAGCCATTTGCATTTTCGATCGCAGGACCATCTTCGCGATGGCGGATTGTCATCTCGCGATCAGAGTAGTATCGCGTATTTCCGTTTTTAATGCGAATGAATTGTTCTTTTTGCATACCTAATTATATCTGAGTTCCTTTTGAGTGCTGAGGTGTTTATTAACTTATGAATCCTATCAACGCACCCCTCGCTGTCCTCGACGCATTACCAGAACATTCCCATGCTCGTGTCTTTATCTGGCTTTCTTCGAGTTAGATAGGAGACAGATTACAGGGTTGAGTGCGACTCATCTTCTTTCTCTGTCTACGGGGATATTTTACTATAGAAACACAGAGATTAAAAGGTTTTTCTGCATCTTTTTTTATTTATTTTTTTTCAACAAAAGGCTTGACTCTGCTCTTGTTTACTATAAAGAAAAATTCTTCGTAACTCCTTGATACTCAATGACTTAGAGCGGTTCATTTTGATCGGCGCGTCAAGGAAAAGATTATTTATTTTTTTGCTTGATAAGCACGAAAAAGCCCCACGGTTTCCCGTGAGGCTCCAACGTATGACCACCGTTTTATAAAAGGGTCTTTACCATACCGCAAGCGGTTTTTACTCGACCGTCAATCTTGGTGATCCCGCCAACATGAAGGGAACGATACTTGCTCACCCCGCCATCATCTAGATCACGGGCAAGGACGGTGAGATAGCGGCGACCATCTTTAGAGAAACGATCATGTTCGACCGACTCAATGAAGAAACGGCGGACGCCATCAGTCTTCACTGAAGACTCGTTTTCGTTCAAGTAAGTCACCACTCGCTTGGTGATTTTCTTTTTGATTAGAGCGGCAGGAGTCTGGACTAGGTTAAGGGCGTATTGGATGTTTTTCATGACAAGAGGATTATGGACTGGAATTTGGATCATTGCAAGGGTTTTTTAGAGTTTTTTGATTAATTACCAAGAATTAAATCTTTTTCTGAAACGCCATAAATAGTTCCAGTCATTAATTCAAAAGCTTTTTTTCTTTCTTCATCATCTTCAAAGTTGATAACACAATCACTCCATCCAATATCAACAATATCGAAACTTTTTTCAAGTTCGACAAAAGAAAGAAAGTCTTCACGCTTTTTAAAAGTTATCGTGTGAGATTCAAAAGTTGGCCATTCAGTCATTGGTAAATTCTACTAAGTTTAAAGGTTTGGGCAAGGATTATTTTGAGAGTTTTTCGATCTTTTCTTTCACCGAACGAATTTCGAGCAGAGCAACGAGGTTGCCGCCAAGCTCCTTGTTGATTTGTTGGAGGCGAGCAAGTCGGGAAATCAATTGATCTTTTGTTTCGGTCATGGGTAGATTCTATTAAGTTTAAAGGCTTGTTGCAATACTTTTCTGAAATTAGTCCCCGACTCTTCCGACTTACACGGCTCTCTTTTCAATCTACTTGCAAGGCCGAGGGCTGGAACTTGCTAGAGTATCAACGAAAGGTTTCCTAGGACCGCTTCGATGTGGGTGAATACTACCCCAAAACATGATTCGCCGCAATGCTTTTCTTCTTATTGTTTGATGAATATGATTCACGTTATGTATGAATGGAATTCGCTTGACGAAGAAGGTGTTTTTAGGTAAAGAAACAATCGTTGTAACTCATTGATATTCAACGAGTTACGAGCGGGGGCGGGGGCGTCCTCGTAACTCACTGATTGACAGTGACTTAGGAGGATTTCGTTTTCGGTGTTATGTCAAGACAATTAGTTCACAAATCTTCATAATGATCCATTCACCATAAAGAACCGCGATTGTAAAGAACAAACAAAAGAAAAAGATTAGTTCCGAGATTTTCATTTTAGTTAAGGTTGGAGAGAAAGGAAAGGTTTACCCTTCGACGTAAAGGTTCATTCCCTTTCCAGTAGGGATGAATTTATTTTCCATATACGAAGCGGAGTTCCTTGCTCCACTTTTCGACCATTTTGGCTTCGTGACCGTTAGGCTTCTTAATGGCAACGGGAAGCCATTTATTGATCATGCGCTTGAGCTTGCGCTCTCTCAACCACTCGCCCAAGTGAATACCGATGGCAAAAGGAAAAGTGATGATGATCATGGCTTTGTTGATCAGGTTCTGGTTTTTGAAGTTCATGGTGTTAGTTTGGTGTTTTTTGGTTAGTTGTAAAGATTTATTTTGATTTTTTAAAGACTACTTTGCCAGCTTTTACGGTGGCGGACCAGTCGATAGGGTTTGCCTCGCGCCTCTCTTGGCACTCGTCGTTCCACTTGGCCTCCCCTGCCCTTGCCGCTTGGAGTCTCTTGTAGTAGTTGCTTGTCTTGTTTGCTTTCATGTGGGGAGTATACAGTAAGCCGCTCACAATTAAAAGGTTTTTTTTGTGTTATCTGATCTTTTTTTTGAGTTGTCATACAGGCCCCCATTAATATAAAAGCAACTTTATGCTTGACGCCACAGAGTCGCGGGGGGAGTCTTTCTTCAAAAACTAAACAATTAAATTATCATAGTTAGGCGTTGGATGGAAAAAAATAGCGGGGTCATTTTTGGCAAAAGTGAATCTCCATCAAAAACCAGTATAAAAAATATAAAATTAATAGGCCGCGAATATAATGGGGTATGGAATGTCCAATTTGTTATCAGGATAAAGGTCTTGAAGATTTTTATGAAATTAGTTTAGGGATTGTAGGTGAGGAATCTGATTTTAGTTGTTTGGTCACTGATGGGTGTAAGGAGTGCATAAAAACAGAAGATATTAAGATTAGCCCCAGAAACCCAAGAGTAAAGTTTACTTATGAAATTTTAAATAGGGCTAAATATCAAAAAATTAAAATCAAAAATTATTTAAAAGAGGTTCTTGGTTTTGAAGGGGAATTTTTGGGAATGACAGACGTGACTAAGATAGGCTTAGAGAATGGCGTAATAGAATCGAAACATGCAGAGAGGTATTTAAATGGAGAATTAACGACGGATGAAATAAAAAATTTTTGTTTAGAAAAGCGAATGAAAGAGCGAATTGAAAACCAAAATAAAAAAGATCTGAGATACCCTGTTATTCATAAGGCTCCTAGGTTTGGATACGATTACCCAAATAAGAATAGCAAAAGTTACATAAATATAATGATGAAGGCAGATATGGATAAATTTTTAGATCTTCAAGAGAAGGATTCTCAATGGTCTAAGTGGTCCTACTCGAAAAAAAACACAATCCCCAAAGAAAAAGCTTTAGAATTGGAAATGAAAGGTTTTGTCATGATTGGGAAAACTGGAGATATATCCTTTAGATGGAACAAACAAAAAGAATTAAAGCCATGTCGTTATTGTGGTGAGGTTTATAACATAGATGAATTTTATCAAGTAGGCCAAAAAACCATAAGAAAAGGGATAACTAATAAAACAGGCACAAGAGAAAAAGGTTGGCATTCTTGCAAATGTAAAAAATGCGTGTCTAAAGATTCTTTTGAAAGATACCATTCAATGACGGAGGAGGAAAAGGGAGTTCGCATTCAAAATGTTATACAGTGGAGAAAAGAAAATAGAGATAAAGTAAGAGCTTACGATAACAACCCAAGACAAAGAATGTTTAAAAGCGTCCGAAGAAGATTAAAGGACTTCATGAGGACTAAAGACCAAAACTATAGTAAAGATGTGGGTAAAACAAAGAAGGAGCTTGTTGAGTATCTTGAATCTCTTTGGGTTGACGGTATGTCTTGGGATAATTATGGAGCTGGGGAGGATTTCAAGCATGAAGGAGTGTGGCATATAGATCATATAATTCCACTATCCAAATGGGATAGTGATAAACATCTATTGCCTGAATACTTTGAAGGTATGTCTCCGAATCATTATTCTAACTTACAGCCTTTGTGGGGGAAAGAAAATATTTCAAAATCAAACAAAGTAGATCTAGAGCATATTATTTAGTGTAACATAGAGTATGACATATCGGAATATGGTGGTGAAGGTGGATGCAGGTAGTCCAATCTTGGGGACAAGAGTGGGTGTAGATTTTTCCACTAAAAATGAGATAAAAAGACAATTGGCCGCGAATATCGACGCTGATGATCAGTTGCGGTTTAATGGTGATGTTGATTGTAAGATAACGGTGGATTTTTTATTGAGGAGTGATGCTGGTAGTTATGAGGGGTTGTATCATTTGTTTGATAACTATCATGGTACTGGAGCTAGTGGGATGATTTTAGATGTTGGGGGTAATGAATATAGTGGTTGTTTTATTGATGATTTTAGTTTGACAGTTAAACCTTTTGAGCCTGTGGTTGGAAGCGCTTCGTTTAGTTGTTATAGTCCTAGTACTACAGCTTTAGCTGGGATAGATGATAGTTCAGTAAATGATGATTTAGATACCCAAAATATAATCTATGGTCACGATTGCACCTTGACTAATGCTGGTAGTGTTGTGGCCGCGAATATAATTGATAATTTAACATATAATAAAACATACTCCAGAACCCCCGTTTATACGTTGGGTTCGCAGCAAGCGACTAGTCATTTAGTGGATGGGGTAGAAGTGGAGATGAATGTGCAGTCTACAGGGTTGAATGAGTTGATTGATTTTAGCGGTAGTAAATTAACCAGTATATTTGGGGTTGCATTGCAAGACTCTTCTAGTGTTGGGGTAAGTTATGATAGTACTGATTTTGATTTAATAGTGAATGCTGGGGCGCATGTGATATCGGAAGGTTACTCTATGGATGGAGGCGGGACACTAGTGACGAAAGCAACAATAAAGGAAGTTATTTTGTAATAATAGGTGTAATATAATATACATATGGCCCGAAAAAAGGTTGCTACGCAAAAGGAGGTTCCGTTTAGATTGTCAGCGGATTTTGAGAGATCAATAAAGTTTAATAAAAAGAATTTTAGATTCAGCCCCAAACAAAAAAGGTTTTTAGATCTTATACTAAAAGAGGATACAAAGATTATTTTTGTTTCTGGCCCTGCGGGAAGCTCAAAGACTTACATGTCTTTGTATGGAATGCTAAAATTAATGGAGGAGGACTTCTCTAAAGATATTTTGTATGTACGAAGTATTGCAGAAAGTGCAGATAGGGGGTTGGGGAGCTTACCCGGAGACATCACAGAGAAGTTTGACCCGTTTTTAGGTCCACTTTATGACAAAATGGAAGAAATTGTCGCTCCCGGAGATGCCACTTACCTAAAACAACAAGAAAAAGTGTCTGCGGTCCCAATAAACTTCCTCCGTGGGGCGAGTTGGCAGAATAAACTGGTGTTTGCTGATGAAGCTCAGAATTTCACACTAAAAGAACTGACTACCTTAATCACTCGTATAGGAGAAAACAGTAAAATTATTATCGGAGGCGATTTTTTTCAAAGTGATATCAATGGAAAAAGTGGATTCAAGCCAATGTTCGACAAATTCGATGATGATGATTCAAAAGAAATGGGAATTCACACATTTTCGTTCAATGAGAGCGATATTGTGCGCAGTAAAATATTAAAATTCATTATTAAGAAGCTAGAAAGTGGAAATTAGTGTAATTACTTACTAATTTTGATATAATTGTAAGATGAGTCACATTTTTTGTTATAATTGTGGGGTTAAGATTGAATATAATTTTGCTAAACCTAATTTTTGTTCTAAATGCGGGACAAGTTTTGGAGGTCAGCAACAATCTCAAGCGGCTGTGGAGCAAGCTCCCAGTCAGACTAAAGCGTCTGTAGTTTCGGATGACGAAACTGATGCTGAGTTCGTACCGCAGCTGCGGAGGCTGGATGTAGAAATCGAAAAGCCTAAAACTATTACTATTGGTTCTTTGGCGGGGCAGAACACTCCACCAGATTATAAGGGGAAGGGATCATACGATTTTGATGAATTCACTTCTAAGCCTTAATGTCAAAAAAGAAAAGATATGAAGACTATCAAGACCTCATAGATCGTGCAGTTAAGAAGCAAAAGTCAAGATGGCGTTTAGATGCTATAAAATGGTTTGACTTTGAGGATGTTGAGCAGGTAGTAAAATCTCATATAGCCCAGAAGTGGCATATGTGGGATCAGTCTCGCCCACTGGAGCCGTGGCTTAGTCGTGTAATCACGAATCGCATGTGGAATCTTATAAGAAATCACTATGGTTCTTATATAAAGCCTTGTTCGACATGTATTTATGCAAGAGATGAGTTATGTGCTAAAACATTGAGTGGTAATCAAGATGTTTCGTGCAAAGATTATGCAAAATGGGCCAAGAAGAAAAAATTTGGGCTAGAATTGAAAACAGCATCTAGTTTGGATGATAATGAGAATGTGGTGAATGTTAAATGCGGTTCATATTTTGATTATGATGCTGACATAGAGAAGCTTAATGATAAAATGCGCAAAAAACTTGGTGAAAAGCTTTATGAGGCATATTATATGTTATATTTTGAAGATTGTTCGGAGGAAGATGTTGCTAAGTATATGGGGTATAAATTGTCTGATACTAATCGTAAGATTGGCTACAGACAGGTAAAGAATCTCAAATGTAAATTTCAAAAGATTGCAATAAAAATTTTAAAACAAGATAAGGAGGAGTGATGGAATTAACACAAGAGCAAAAAGATTATATAAAAGCCAATGCCGCGAAAGTCTCTAATTTAAATGAGCTTACCCAAAAATGTTTTAGGGATGATGATTTGGACGGGCGGACGAAAGAGGGTCGGGCTGTGCGTAAATACTTATTAGAGAATAATATTGATTATAAAACAACCCGCCGCAAACCACAGGACAAAATCGAATTAAACGATTCTCAGAAAGACTTTATTATACAACAAGCCCAAGAAGGATTGTCGTCTTTGGAGATTGCCAAGCTCATATTCCCCCAAAAACAAGTAAAGCCCTTAAGCAATGAACAAAGAACGGTTTTGGCGCACATTAACGAGATCAATCCAGATTTCGTACCGTCTCAAGATTCCGCAGCCGTTAGCGACTACGTCCCGCCTAAAAGCCCGAGTCGAGTGTTGAAGAAAATCAATGATGCAACAGGATTAGGCTTAGAAGAAAGCAAACTTAACAGGCAAAAGCAAATCTGTGTAGAAAAGCTTCAAATCAATCTTTCCAATAGTAGATTTTTAAAAATCATCAATAATTATCTTAACAGGTCAGACAGAGAGTTGTTCGAACAAGAATTTATTCGTTTGAGTTGGGACAAGCCCGATTTAACTGCTGACGAGCTGAATCTATACCTTAACGTATGTAAAGAGGTCATTAACTTGGAAGTTGTTTCTGCTCACCTTAACAAACTTAATGATATGTTTGACGTGGCTGATGACCAGACCGAAATGACCGTACGTCTTGCTGAGATTATAAAAGCAAAATCACAAGAATATCATCAATGTGAAACACGTATTGAGAATTTGACGAAAAAGCTACAAGGTGACCGTGCTGAGCGCATGAAGAAGAATCAAAAAGATAGCGCGTCATTTTTGGCTATCGTTC
>Ga0222715_10003680_pt1 | contig 13576 bp, 14 predicted proteins | sample C33_9DmetaG_FD_165056 | JGI IMG/M metagenome (GOLD analysis project Ga0222715, IMG submission 165056) | Estuarine water microbial communities from San Francisco Bay, California, United States - C33_9D | ecosystem: Environmental > Aquatic > Marine > Unclassified | place: USA: California...
ACAAACACACCCAAGGCAAGATTATGAGTCCACACTACAACCATAACTGTCATGATCATCACAACATTAGAAGACAAGGGATGCGCTTTTAGATCGCGAACCGAGCCCCAGCTAAAGGTACCGATCGAAACCATTATCATCACCGCGACCAACGCAGCCATCGGTATTTGTTTGATCCAGTCTCCGAGAAACACCACCATAATCAACAGGAAACTACCTGCCAACAGGGTTGATAAGCGACCACGTCCACCCGATTTTATGTTGATAACCGATTGACCTATCATTGCACAACCTGCCATACCACCCAGCAAACCGGCACCGATATTGGCGATACCCTGCCCTTTACACTCTCGATTCTTATCACTCTCAGTATCGGTCAGATCATCTACAATCGTGGCTGTCATTAATGATTCCAACAAACCCACCATCGCAAGGGGAACAGCATAAGGCAAAATAATCTCTAGTGTTCGCAGATTGAATGGAACATCCGGCCAGAGAAAAACAGGCAACGTATCCGGTAACTGCCCCATATCACCTACCGTACGAATATCGAGTTTCAACATCAACGCAATCCCTGTCAGTACCACGATACAAACAAGGGGTGAAGGTATGGATTTTCCGATCACGGGAAGATATGGAAATAAGTAAATGATTCCAAGACCACTCGCTGTCATGGCATACACATGCCAGGTCACATTAGTTAATTCCGGCAACTGCGCTATAAATATTAAAATCGCCAGCGCATTTACAAAACCAGTCACTACTGACCGGGAGACAAACCGCATTAAACTGCCCAGTCTGAGATAACCGGCAACAATCTGTAATACACCGGTTAACAGGGTCGTTGCTAATAAATACTGCAAACCATGATCTTTAACCAGGGTCACCATTAATAAAACCATCGCACCCGTTGCAGCACTGATCATGCCGGGTCGGCCGCCAACAATCGCTGTTACCACAGCAATACAAAAAGAAGCATAAAGACCCACTTTAGGATCAACACCAGCAATAATAGAAAAGGCGATAGCCTCCGGAATCAACGCCAACGCAACGACCAAACCGGCCATAATGTCGCCACGTGTATTGCCAAACCAATCTTGTTTTTTTGAAAGTAAAAGCATCTAAATCCTGTAAAGAGTAAGTAACTAACAGCTTAAACAAGCTATTAGATAAAAATTTAAAACGTAGGAGGGTTCTGCGTTAAATGGCTGAACGCTAATCTGACCCCGGAACTGCAGACAAACCTGAAGAGTGGATTAAACCCGATGTCGAATGCCAACTTGTCACATTATAGTGACTCTTTCAAATCAAGATAGTGGATTAACTGATTTAATGCTTTTCAGACTTCGTATTGTGGAGAATATTGTTCTCAGACTTGAATTTATTAATGTTATGATGCGCCGCCCAACTAAAAAAGACCCGACCACGTGACCACAAGCGACTTCTCATCATTACCATTAACAGCTGAAGAATTGGCTAATATCCAGTCTCTGGAATATTTGTCAATGACGCCAATACAGGCACAAAGTCTCCCGGCCATTCTCGATGGTAAAGATTTACTGGCACAGGCAAAAACCGGTAGCGGGAAAACAGCAGCATTTGCAATTGGTTTACTCCATAAACTGGAAGTCACAAATTATAAGGTACAGGCACTGGTGCTATGCCCAACGCGTGAACTGGCAGATCAGGTCACTATTGAAATCAGGCGTCTTGCGCGGGCAATACCCAATACCAAGATCGTTACACTTTCTGGTGGCAAATCTATGGATCCACAACTCGCCTCATTAGAACATCAACCGCATATCGTCGTTGGAACTCCAGGACGTATTTTAAAACATCTGGATAAAGGTTCATTGAAACTTGAAGAGCTGAAAACACTGGTGCTGGATGAAGCTGATCGAATGTTAGACATGGGATTTCATGATGAGATGATGCGTGTTATCAGCATGGCACCGAAGAAAAGGCAAACTTTATTATTCTCCGCAACCTATCCGACTGAGATAAAAAAAATCAGTAATGCGATTCAAAACGATCCTGTCGATGTGCGTATCGAGAGCGTGCATGATGATAAAAAGATAAAACAGATTTTCTATGAAATAACAGCAGGCGAGAGAACCGGAACATTAATCGCTTTACTACAACATTATCGGCCGGAATCAAGCCTTGTGTTTTGCAATACTAAACAACAGTGTCAGGAACTCACCAATGAGTTATGGCGACAAGGTTTCCATGCACTGGCCTTGCACGGCGACCTCGAACAACGTGACCGTGATCAGGTATTGATTCAGTTTTCAAATAAAAGTAGCTCGGTATTGATCGCGACAGATGTCGCAGCACGTGGACTGGATATAAAAGATCTAAGTGCTGTTATTAACTATGAGTTATCGCCTGATCCCGAGATACATATACACCGTATCGGACGCACAGGTAGAGCAGATAAAGAAGGACTCGCATTGAGTTTTTTTATGAATTCTGAAAACTTCAGAGTTACCGCAATTGAAGAATTTCAAAAAAGTCCTGTTAAGATCGAATCGATTGAATCACTGAAAGTAAATGAAAATGGCAAACTTATTCCGCCCATGGTTACACTTTGCATCAATGCCGGACGAAAAGATAAAGTTCGTGCGGGTGATATTCTTGGCGCACTAACCGCAAATAAAGAACTAACCGGCAATCAAATTGGAAAAATTGATATCTTCGATAAGCTCGCCTATGTCGCAGTAGCCTACCCGGTTGCCATGCAAGCCCTGGAGATTCTTTCGGAAGGTAAAATAAAAGGCCGAAACTTTAGAGTTAAAAAACTACACTGATAACTCAGTCTGTTTGATTATCGACTTAAATTTAAACTTATTTAAATCTGACTCTCAAAATAGTTAAGCATGCGTGCCCTCATATCATTATCGGGTAACTTGCCATAGGCTGCCCCCATGTTCTCATGCATATGCGCAACTTGCGATGTCGCTGGTATCGCACAAGTCACGGCAGGATGCGAAATAACAAACTTCAGGAAAAACTGTGCCCAGTTTTTACAATCAATTTCACTGGCCCAATCGGGCAAGGGCTTACTTTCAATCATTTCAAACAAACCACCACATTGAAATGGTCGATTGATAATCACTGCAATACCACGTTCCTTTGCAATCGGTAACAACCGTTGCTCAACTTCACGGTCGACCATATTGTAGGTGAACTGTACAAAATCAAACTCTTCCTCCAATAATGCCTTTTCCATTTTCTCATGGCGTCGACCATGCGATGTTGTGATGCCGATATAGCGTATACGTCCTTGTGCCTTCCATTCCTTTAAAGTTTCCAGATGTGTGCGCCAACTCAACATATTATGAATCTGCATTAAATCAAATTGATTAACGCCCCATAACTCTTCTGCCGATTTCATTTGGTTGATCCCGAAATTTTTACCTAATATCCAAACCTTGGTCGCAGAAAATAAACCAGGGGGTTCTCCAATCTTTTCCAGACAATGGCCAATAACTTCCTGAGATGAACCATACATGGGTGATGAATCGATCATGCCACCGCCACGTGCAAAAAATGCTTCCAGTATCTTCACGCAACGTGCCCGATCCTCTAAATCACTGCCGACACTAAAAGTTAACCATGAACCCATACCAATTACCGGGATCATTTCATTGGTCGCGGGGATAGCTTTCTTCAAGATCGTTTTATTATTGGCAGCAGAGACTATATTAAACGGGGAAAATGCCATGGATGGCGCAAGCACCAGACCCGTCGCCGTCTTTAAAAACGAACGGCGTGTTGATTGAAATAGATTAAATTTCTTATAACGCATCTAAACCTCGTCTTTTTGAAAAACCTACACATTTCAGCATAATTCCAGCCAATTTTGTATGGTTTAACTCGACGTTTCAGCCGCAAACCCCTATAGTACGCCACCTTTATCTCCATGGATGGAGTGTATGCAAAACAATCGTCGGGAACGATTGTTGCGATAGGCAGCACTTTAACCTTACTCAGGAAATTCCATTGATATCGACAGCTAACATAACTATGCAGTTTGGCGCCAAGCCACTTTTTGAAAACATCTCAGTCAAATTTGGCGATGGCAATCGCTATGGTCTGATTGGTGCCAATGGTTGTGGCAAGTCAACCTTCATGAAGATATTGGATGGCAGTCTTGCACCAACATCGGGCAATGTCTCAATCGGCCCGAATGAACGTGTGGGTAAATTGCATCAGGACCAGTTTGCCTTTGAAAAATATAATGTTATCGATACCGTCATCATGGGTCATGCCGAACTGTGGAAAGTAAAACAAGAGCGTGACCGCATCTATTCTCTGCCAGAAATGACAGAAGAAGACGGTATGAAAGTCGCTGAACTGGAAATTCAGTTTGGCGAGATGGACGGTTACAGTGCCGAAAGCCGCGCTGGCGAATTACTGATTAGCGCCGGTATTGAACTTGAATTACACGATGGACCCATGAGTGAAGTGGCACCGGGTTGGAAATTAAGAGTGTTGCTGGCACAAGCCCTGTTTTCAGATCCCGATATATTGTTGCTCGACGAACCGACCAACAACCTTGATATCAACACCATTCGCTGGTTGGAATCCATACTCAACGAGCGGAAGAGCACCATGGTCATCATCTCGCATGATCGACATTTTCTGAATGCTGTTTGCACACATATTGCCGATATCGATTATGGCGAGTTGCGCGTCTACCCTGGCAACTATGATGATTTCATGACGGCATCAACTCAGGCACGTGAACGTCTACAATCTGAAAATGCGAAGAAGTCTGTACAAATAGCTGATCTGCAACAATTCGTCAGTCGTTTCTCAGCGAATGCCTCCAAAGCAAAACAAGCGACTTCGCGTGCGAAACAACTTGAAAAAATTAAACTGGATGAAGTGAAACCTTCCAGTCGAGTAAGTCCTTTCATACGCTTTAACCAAACAAAAAAATTACATCGTCTGGCTTTGACTATAGAAAAACTAGGTCATGGATATGATGACGAAATATTATTCAGTAACGGCAATATGATCCTGGAAGCAGGTGCTCGCCTTGCTGTTATCGGTGAAAATGGCGCGGGAAAATCTACTTTCTTACGCTGCCTGATGAATGAACTTGAGCCTAATAGCGGCACGATTAAATGGTCGGAAAATGCAAGTCAGGGATATTGTCCTCAAGATACAGCCGCTGAATTTACAGCTGACATAAACCTGTTCGACTGGATGAGTAAATGGCGTAAACCAAAACACGATGATCAAGCGGTACGGGCAACGCTGGGCCGTTTATTGTTTTCAACAGACGACTTCAATAAAAAAGTAAATGTCTGTTCCGGTGGTGAAAAAAATCGACTGTTGTTTGGCAAGTTAATGTTGATGGAAACAAATGTGCTGGTGATGGACGAACCCACCAACCATCTGGATATGGAAGCAATTGAAGCATTGAACATGGCATTGGAACATTATGAAGGCACCTTGATCTTCGTCAGTCATGATCGTGAATTTGTGTCTTCACTTGCCACACGTGTGATTGAAATCAAGAACAATAAGTTGATCGATTTTCAGGGAACGTATGAAGAATATCTTGCTATCGAAGCAGAGACAGGAAAGAAAGTCGCTAACGCCAGATAATCTATCGTGTTTGAAGAACTCGATTTTCAATCTACAGCTTTAGGTGATATCAGCCTCAGACGTCGTTCCGAGCCTCGATTCAATAACATCATTCTATATGAAGTAAAACTGGGTGATGAATTTCTCATGTCCAGTCTGTTTACTGAATCAGAGATTCAACTTTCAAAACTCGGGCTAGCTGCACTCAAACAAGCTGGTCACAGAAATGAACTGGATATAGTTGTGGGTGGTTTAGGTCTTGGTTATACCGCCGCTGCGGCACTTGAAGATCCTGCAATAAAATCGCTCAGGGTCATTGAAGTAATGCAGCCCGTTATTGATTGGCATCAACGTGGCCTCGTCCCGTTAGGTAAGCAGTTAACCTCTGATACACGTTGCACATTTATCCACGCTGATTTTTTCGCGCTTGCTTCAACCATTGAGGCCTGCTTTGATGAACAACAACCAGAGAAATTAGTCCATGCTGTATTGCTTGATATTGACCATTCACCTACGCATTGGCTAAATGAATGTAACAGTAGTTTCTACACAGTAGATGCACTGCAAAATCTGGCCAGTAAAATTTATCCAGGCGGGATATTTGGTGTCTGGTCAAATGATCCACCTGATACTGAGTTCACTGATTTATTAAATAGTGTATTCGCGTTTTCCAAATCACACGTAGTTAGTTTCCCCAACCCCTATACGGATGGTGAATCCTCATGCACCGTCTATATAGCGCATAAGAAAAAATAGCTTTTTTAAAATCAAATACCATTGAGTATTATTTTTTTATCATAGCGAGTATTTTAGTGAGCCCGTCTGAACAACTCATATTTAGAAATTCACCATTCACACTATTTATAGCCAGTTCGGCAAAAGTATTCGAGGCTAAATCAATATTGATAATCGTTCCCTTGTTTTGAAAAACAATATTAGCGATATGATTAGGTAAATTAGTTGTGCCGAATGTCCCTGCAATTATCAGCACATCTGTCTTTTCTGCGACTTCAATCGCACTTTCAAACTTAAAATAATGCTCGTCGTAACACTCATCAAACCACAACACATGAGGTCGAGAAACAGAACCACAATCAGGACAGGATAATTGTATTTTATCTTTTTCGGTTAATTCCTGATCACTTACGCGTGGCAGTATGGTTGTTGGCAAGGTATAAAGCTGCTGCTGACATTCATTCAAACAACGCATAAAAAACACATTACCGTGTATCTGAAAAGTTCGAGCTGAACTATTACCCGCGCGAAGATGTAAATTATCCACATTCTGCGTTACGAGCGTAAATCTATCTTTAAGTAGCTGCTCCATTTCTACAAGTGCGAAATGACCCCGGTTGGGTTCTGCCGCGCTACAAACACTTAGACGATAGAGATACCATTTCCAGACTTCGTACGGGTATTGATTAAACATGGCACGAGTTGCCATTTCCTGTGGATGATATTCTTTTGATCCCACAGTCCAATAACCTTCAGGACCACGAAAAGTAGGTATACCACTCTCAGCAGAGATCCCGGCACCGGTAAGGACTGTGATCTGTTTGGTCTTATCAGAAAAAATGGATTGCAGTTTTGCTGTCACAAATAAAAGTTAATTGAATTTATTGCTTATTGAATAAAACTATCTTGCCTTCAACAGTGCAAGCTCATCAGCTGAAAGTTCATTGCCTCTGCTATAAAATTCTACTGCAGCAGGGATCAATACGGACGCATTTTCAGGACGACTTTCTAGCTGAGAAAGAAAGCTCTGAAAATAGATATGTGCCATTTGACGTTTCCCCTGTCGCTCGTAGGTAAGTGCCATTTGCACCAGTTCATCTATTGTCATTTCACGATCATTATGCGGGTTAGCGACCGTAGCTTTTTTTATACTTTGTGGAGTAACGACCTGTGTGCTTTGAATTCGTTGCGGTGTAACAGATGGAGCTTCTTGTATAGGCTGCGATATAATTGATTGTTGTACTAATGAGACTTGCTCTTCAACGAATTTGTATAACGGAGTCCGGTAGAAAATAAACACCAAAAGGATGATTACCAATACCCAGTATATCGAGTTGCCCGAACGAACAGGTCGCTCAACTACATCCAGATAATCATCAGGATCATTTGAATAATCTTTCAATTCATTCTCCATCGATTATTAAACTAAAGGGCTTGAATATAGCCCAAACCCTCATATCAACTACATCCGGTATTAAACTGCCGACAAAAAGCTGTTTACCAAAAGTTTATGCCGCTGTAGCAATCATATCTTCGATGCGATTCTGGATAACATCATTAGAAGTAACGGTAAGATCTTCGGCTAATTCACCATCAATCAACTTTACCAGTTGCTCTGGCAAGGCTACTTTTAACCCGGACAACACATCTGGTGGTGCAACGATAACCAAACGATTAAACATACCAAGCTTATGATGTTCAACTAAAAAGTCGGCTTGATACTGAAGATTATTTATTGCTTTTGACACAGCTAAATCGCCAGTGCCATTCAAAGGTTTATTATTAACCATCAAATAACAAAGCTCGGCATATGCAGGCAAATCGTCAGCATCTAAAATAAAAAGCTGTTTGCCAGTGCCTTTATTAATTAATATCTTGATATATCTACCGTCGCTTAGAACGACCCATGTTGTAACGTCACTCATAATATTTATTTATTGTTGTTTATTAATGTTTGACCGCATTTGCGGTGGAAAAATACTGACAAATTATAGCCAGCGCCGGGACTAATGATGTCAGTTTTAGCGAACAGAATAAAGCGATAGCAATGTTGATTTTTAAATTAGATAAACTCACTTTTTACGCCACATCACGCTGCTGTCTTCTTTTGTAGCCGCAGTCAGCATTTCCATCAGTGGATATGCACGATTATAAATACTCACTGATGGTTCGACTGGCTCATCGATATTATCGCTAGCTGAATCCTCTGTGTCTTGTGGGTCTTCCAGTGCTATCGCCTTTTTCAAACGCTCCAGTGCAGCAGGAATATCCTTGGCAGCAATCGCACTCGGTATCGTGCCACTGTGTCCCATCAATCCAATCAAATGTTCTGCCACATGGCCAAACATAGTAATGTCGCCTTGTCCCTTGCTTGTGAATATAACTAACATGATATTTATTAACTCCTATCGTAATCCTGTAGATGGTATCTCTGTAACAGACTTTACCAGATCAGATCATCTGGTATTTTATAGTCGGCGTAAGGATCTTCATCATCTTGCTCAAGCTCAACTTCATGATCAGTATTAATGATGCAATCAGTATCACGCTGTTTAATCTTCTCTGCCACAGGTTTCGGCACTAATTCATAAGCTTTACCTGATTTAACAATAACAAGCTGACCAGTCATGAGATGTTTGTGTATCAGCTCTGAAACAAACAGACGTTTAACTACATTCGCATCAGTGAAATTGTAAACAATCTTACCATCCCGGTTTTCAACCCGATTGGTTTCAATCAATTGAATAATCTGTGCCGCAATTGCCTTACGTTCAGCTTCTTCTTTTCTTTGCTGATTGATCTGACGATCGCGTTCAACTTTTTCAGCCTGCGCTTTTTTTGCCAATAACTTGGCGTCATCCAGTTGAACAGCAGAACCTTTTTTCGACTTCTGTTTATTATTTTTATATTGATCGTGTTTGGCCTTATGCGCTTTTTTCTTATCGACCAGACCGGTCTTTTTAAGCTGATCAATGAGGGAATTCGCCATTGGGTAATCTCCGAAGAATAAAAAGACAATAACCATTGTCCATTGCTACTAGCTGTAATGATACTACAACTGATGTATTGATTTATTTGGCTTATTGCAAAGTATTTGTTTCAACATGAGACCGAGTAACTGAGCCATAATGTCGACAATCCAGCTACGGTACGACTCACATCAAGCCTTGGCAAGTACGCTAGTCGTTTCAGTCAACCTTGCTACCAGCGTTTGAACAAACACTTTCAGGAATCGAAGTTGTGTACTTTCATTAGCCCGATCCAGCGTCGAGGCATTTACCTGTATCAAGGAAACTTCAGAGTTTGCTCGAACAGAAGCCGTTCGTTTAGTTTTTGTTAAATAACCCATCTCGCCAAAACAATCCCCCACCTGCAAGTGTTCAATATCCAGACCATTTTTTTCAACACTGACAATACCGGTCAGGAGGATATAAAAAGAATGATCTTCATCACCCTCCTTAATAATATATTCTCCCTGCTTATATTTACGCCAGTCACAAGCACGCATCAACTCCCAGATATCGACATCTGAAAAACTTTGAAAAAATCGCAATTTTTTAACGATCTCAAATTTTTGTCGCAAGGCATCTTCATTATCTGCATCATCAAGATCTTTGAAGATTAAGGCCAGGTCAGAAGCCAAATCCAGACCCATGCTATAACGTTGATCCGATTCCTTGTGCAACATACCGTGCATGATTGATTCCAGTTGCTCGGGAATATCATTCCTTGTATCGGATAAAGGTGCTGGGGTTTCCCGAGTGATATTGTGAATAATGGCATTGATATTATCGGCCTTGAACGGGTGCTTCCCGGTGAGGAGTTCGTACATAACCACGCCTAATGAAAAAATATCGGTGTTATTAGACATGTTGCACTCAGTAATTTGCTCGGGCGACATGTATAAGGGGGAACCCATCAAGCCACCAACCTGTGTTTCCATATAATCATCACGATTGATCAGTGCGACACTAAAGTCTGCAATTTTGATTTCCCTTGCCGGGGTTTGCATGATGTTGTTTGGCTTTATATCGCGATGGATAATTCCCTGCCGATGCGCGTAGTCCAGAGCCTTTGCACAATTATAAATAATGCCGACCACATCTCTCAATGGTAATAAGGAATTTGCCTTGCAGTAATTACCCAGAGTTTTCGCTTCCTGGATATATTCCATCACCAGATAATAAAAATCGCCTTCCACGTTAGCATCATAGACGCGGAGAATATTCGGATGGTTTAGAACGCTGGTGGCATGAGCCTCATTAAAAAATAAACGTCTGAAACGATCACCGGTTTCTTCTTTCTTCAGAGCTTCCGCATGCACCAGTTTGATAGCGACATTCTTGTCAGTAAAAGGATCATGTGCTGAATACACCACCGCCATACTACCGCGGCCAAGCTCTTCAATAACTTCATATTTTCCGATTTTTACAGGCATCACAGGCTCTTTTCTAATAGTTCTTATCTAATGCGCCACAAAATACCTATTATGACAACAAGCTAGCGATATGGCGAATCTGGATAACGCTGAGGAACGGCTGTATTAAAGGTCGTTATAAGCACTTTATTCCCGTGCAAAATCATTCGGCACCTTTACTAAAATATAAATAGAATTGAGTAACAAATTTAAAATCGCAATACCAGAAAGAATCCCCGCGGCTTTGCCCCACTCAGCAACAAGCACACTGATTAATAACAACAAAAACATCGAATTCAATATCAACAAAGCTACTTTCATTTAAAACACTCCTTAAGAATAATCATTGCCAAGATACCAAACATGCGCTAAATAAGAAGACTTTTCTTCCTTAAACACGCATGCAACATTATATACGTTATTATTGATAAACCATGACCCGGACAAACCGACAATGCCACTAGATTACTCCATCATTATCCCCGCCTATAACGAGGAAGAATACCTGCTGAAAACATTAGCCGCCCTAAAGAATGCCATGCCAGAACTGACTCTAAGCGGTGAAATCATCGTCGTCGATAATAACTCCAGCGACAGGACAGCAGCAATCGCCGAGGAACAAGGCGCAACTGTCATCTTCGAATGCATCAATCAAATATCGCGCGCCAGGAATGCCGGCGCAAAAGCCGCGCAAGGTCGTTACCTGATCTTTGTCGATGCCGATACCATCGCACCACTTGGGTTATTACAACAAGCCCTGGCCAATCTTGAGAGTGGAAAAATAATTGGCGGCGGAGCAAACATGGTGGGCGATATTCCGCTGCGTTTCTCAATGCAACTGTTAGTCAACTTCTGGAACTTTATATCGACCCATACCCAAAACGCCGCAGGCAGTTTTATCTATTGTCAACGCGAAGCCTTTGAAGAGATTGGTGGTTTTAGTGAAGCCGTCTATGCCAGCGAAGAGATCTGGTTATCCCGCGACCTGAAAAAACTCGGCAAAAAAAGAAAGCAAGACTTCTGCATCATAAAACAACCACCGGTCATTACCTCCATGCGCAAGATGCAATGGTATTCACCGATAAAGATCTATCTTTATGTATTACTACTCATCGTGTTTCCCTTCACGGTACGTATCAAGTCATTATGCTCATTGTGGTATCGAAGACCCTCATGAGCGGCACCTTATTATTTTTTTTCGTACCACATAATGGGTTCATTTTCTCTAGCGGCGGCCTTCAGCATTTCTACTAATGGGAACGCGCGGCCATCCATACTCACCTCAGGCTCTGCGTCTTCATCACTGTCAACACCCTCAATTCCCTCGGGACTTTCAGCTTCAAGTGCCTTATGTAAATGTTTCAATGCTGCTGGTACATCCTTCGCCGCTATAGCGCTCGGGATCGTGCCACTGTGCCCCATCATCCTGATCAGTGATTTAGCAATATCAGCAAACATCGTAACATCAGTATGTGCATTCGATTCAAATGTTATTAACATAATATTGTTGCCTCCTGTTATTAATTTATTTTAATCCTTAATAAAAAAGATAGATACACGTTGATGAATATCACTCACGGTATGCATCAAGTCAATATGTACCATATGGCATCAAAAACCACCTTGAGAACTTAATCTAATCCGACTTATAAATACTGTTATTTTCTTTCAAACACATCCGGTGTTGAATCAATACTTGTTACGGCATGTAGTTCCATGCCTGAATAATCTGAGATTTGATAAGACTTCGAGATTTCATTTTTTAGTTTTTATACCTTTAATCTGTCTATCTCTTGTTTCGTATTCCAGCCAGTAAATAGTGCTGTCAATTACTTCTTCCAAAGATCTTCTGGTTTTACCTTTCAATGCACATTCCCAGATAGTCAAAATATACCAGCCTTCTTTTTTTAACTCTTTATAATTCCGCTTATCCACTTCGACGTTTCGATGAATTTTTGTCTCCCAGAATTCAGGGCGAGTTGAAGGCCATTTAAATAAATGACAGTTATGTTGATGCCAAAAACAACCATGGATAAATATCACAGCATCATATTTAGGTAAGACCAGATCAGGTTTCCCAGGAAGCGATTTATCGTGTAGCTTGAATCGAAAGCCTTTTTTAAATAATGCTTTTCTAATTATTAATTCAGGCTTTGTATTTTTTGCCCTTTATGCCGGACATCATCCGGCTGCGTGTTTGTTTATTGACTACATCCGTCACGCTTGGAGTAATGCATACTGATGCACTTTTGATTCCTCTTCTTCAATTAATGTCATGATATGCGGTTTCATAATTCTCGCGATTTCTTCAATAACTGGCACAACGACTGAATTACCAAATTGCTTATAGGCTTGAGTATCCGAAACAGGAATTTTGAAATCATCAGGGTATCCCATTATACGAGCACACTCTCTAGGAGTTAGTCTTCTTGGATTGCCTTTACCTCTTGATACAAGTATCTCTGAACCGTCTTTATAATATCTGGCAGATAAAGTGCGGGCTGTATCATTTTTCGTAACCTTGCCATAGCCGAAGCCATTGCCTTTGGCTTTATGCTTCGCTGCATAGTCATATAAATACTTCCAGAGCTTATCACTCAAAATATACTTATCATTAACCTTTGCTTTTTTACCAATCGTATAGTCTTTTTCCGGTTCTTCTTCTCCAGTTTGTGAATGAAGAATATCTTTCATTATTTTCTCACTCGGATCTTTCGATGTACGTCGTCAAAACCTTTTGGACAAAGAGCGGCATAAACTAAGAGACAGATCGGTTCATCGGGTTAGTTAATGTGTTGTTTATCGTAATGCATCTGTTTACGT
>Ga0222715_10003682_pt1 | contig 13574 bp, 9 predicted proteins | sample C33_9DmetaG_FD_165056 | JGI IMG/M metagenome (GOLD analysis project Ga0222715, IMG submission 165056) | Estuarine water microbial communities from San Francisco Bay, California, United States - C33_9D | ecosystem: Environmental > Aquatic > Marine > Unclassified | place: USA: California...
ACCCGAACCGGTGGCGGTGCGTTGCGTCAACCTGGCACCAACAGATGTTTGCGTGCCGGTACCCGAACCAGCAGCGGTGCGTGGGGAGATATGCAAGCCAGTCGCTTCGGACACTCCGAGTGACTGATTGAACACTGTGCGTAGCAGAACCCTGACGGAAACAGCAGTAGAAGAACCTGCCGCTGAATCAGTGCCAAACCTGGCACGGATGGAAGCACCAACAGACGTAGACGAACCCGTACCGGAACCCGTTGCGGTTCGTGGCGCAACATGCAAACCAACCGCAGTAGCCGACCCAATACCACTACCGGATGCCGTGTAAGCACGGGTAACGACACCAGTAGCCGAAGCCGAACCAGCACCCGAACCTGTTGCGGTACGAGGTGCCACATGCAAACCGACGGCAGTGTCAGCCGTCGTGCCCTGACCGCTACCCGTAGCCCCACGGGGAGCCACATGCTCACCGATAACAACCGAACCGCTTTCGCTGGCTCCGATTGCCGTACGCTTCGCAGTAAGCACAGTAAGAGTCGAAGATGAACCTGACCCTGAACCTGTCGCAGTACGCGGTACTACATGTAGACCTGACGCCTGTTCTGTGCCTGTCCCCGTTCCTGTGGCTTCGCGGTCAACGACGACGAGGCCGCGATAATAGCCCTGCGTCGCAGAGAAAGGGGAAGAAAAATAGATGACCTTGCGAGGCGCATAGTTCGGCACCTCAGCAAACTCACGGAACCCAGGGGTATCCGTGAAGCCGAACGTGAAATCCGTAGCCCCAGTAGCCATGCGGCTACCTCACCTCAATCGAGGCTGAGCGTCAGCGAAGTAATTTGGAACGTGTCTCCAGCCGTAACAGAGGCAGAAGAAGAAAGCGCGCCACTCCACAACGCGTTGCCGCCGGTTGAGGCATCCCAAGCCGACCAATGGCTGTACGTCTCAGTTGTGGAAACATTCGTCCACTCGATAGTCGCGGAAGTGGCAATGGAACCAGACGATGCCGCCGACCATGCCGCAGCCTTGCGAGTCGTTTCGGTTGCGGCATTGCTTGTCGCATCCTCACCAGGGTCACCAGTGTGAAGTTTGATGTACACCGTAGTTGGTGCAGTCCAAGAAGCCCGTCCAGTCAAGTGGTCAAGAATCTTTAGTTCGGCATAATTGGAAATCGACATCAGTTACCTCGCACGAAAGAATAGCAGAAGTGAGGGACGGGGCAGGGGAGGAAACCCCGCCCCCCACCAATCTGTTACTCCTAACTAATTAGGAGTTTGCGCCAATGCTGGAGCAAGCCTCGATGCGACGCAGTGAAGCCTCGCGGAATCGGGCGTAGCCACCCAGCCAGTACCAGCCGACAGGCTGGAAACGCATGAGGGTGTCGGTCACCGGACCGCGCACCACGCGTGGGAACGGACCGTTGCCGTCCACGATGCTGTGCGCCTTCGCAAGTGCCTGACGACCGCAGATGTGCGTGCAGTACACGTCGATGTTTCCTGCGGAACCTGCGCCATCCGAGGCATCTGCGAACAACTTGGCTCGCGGAGTCTCAATGAAACGGACACCTTCGAAGGCTCCGATTTCACCGTTGTAGATGTTCGCTGGGTCGCTGTACACGTGCGGGTCACGCCACGAAGCCACACCCGTCTCACGACGAAGGTCGTACGACACGTCGGGGTGAATGTAACCCATGTACATGCCGTTGAACGACACTGCGTTGTCCTTGCGGAGAGCGGCGACAACCTTGCGGACGTCGTTCGCTTCAATGATGTCTTCGGTTGCAATCGTGGTGCGGCTTGACGGAGTGGATGCGCCGCCACCTCCGTACACGACGTTGGTGCCAGCCGAAAGCACGTCGCGGATGATTCCGTCGACGCTGATACCAGCGTTGTAACCGACAACGTTTGCGGCAGCCGCATCCACGTCGAGGAACGAAGTTCCACGCAGCTTGGCGGTCGTCGAGACGGCGTTACCGTACTCAGCGAGCGTGACGGTCACTTGGCTGTCGCCCATGGCGACCGCGGTGACATCGGAGGTTTCAGTCAGAGCCGACGACGCTTCAGCCAAATCGTTGAAAATGGTGAAGGTAACTGCCGAACCTGGCATTGCTTGTGCAACCGGCATTACGTCTGCCACCGCGTCGAACAAGAGTTCGCTGCGGAGCGCAAAGTACGCAATCCGGTCAAATGCTGTCTGATCTGTTGACAGACTTGACTGCTGTGTATAGGCCACTGTGATTTACCTGTGGTTCTTTCCCCCACAGGGTCACTGTGGGCTAGAGGTTTTCTGCTTCCTGTCGGGCTTGAGCCAAAATCTGCATGACCTCTTGTTCGTTACGAGCCTGATTCAACTTGGTGTTCCAGTCAACAACAGGTTCGCTTGTCTCGCCAGCACGTTGAGCCTTCGTAATACGACTCCACGCATCGGCCTCAGATTTTGCTTTCGCATCCTCTACGGCCTTCTGGATAAGGTTTGCTTCCTGTGCTGCTGCCCTGATTGCTTCAGCCGTGATCTCACCGTCGTAACCCTTTACGAAATACTTGGCCATCGGATCATCCATCGGGATGCCCGCTTTCATAAACGCGTTTTCGCGCTTGATGGCTTCCGCTTCCGCTAGTGCCTGCTTTGATTGCTGCAACTCTTTTTCCAGTTGCTTCATCCGTGCCCGCACTGGGTCTTTCGGTGTCTCGTCGGTTTCGTCTTCGAACGAATCGTGGACATTAGACATTAGCTCACTCCTTCTACCCACACCACAGGGGAGGTCCTTGTGGCGGCTGTATCTTTTACGACACCCTGAGAGTAGCACACCACCCTGGGTGGTTGTCAAGGGGGGGTGTTACTGAGCCATTCCGGCACCAGTTTCAGTGGTGCCAGATGTAGCGCCCGTGGTACGAGCAAACTGTCCGCCGCCCTGAAACTCAGCCAAACGTTGGCGCTGTCGTTTCATGAGTTCCTGCTGTGCCTTAACGTCATAACCAAACGTGGCTCCAAGCATTTGCTCTTCGGTCAATCTTTCTTCTCCGTAAATTGGTTGATATAGACCCTCGAGTGCTCCACGCTCAGCAAAGCGCTGTTGAGCTTCCTCTGGCGTTATGCCCCTAGCGGCCAACGACTCTGCCGTTTCGGCGGTAAGTTGAAGACCGGCCTGCTCCTTGCCCCTGGCAGCTATCTGTGCTGCTCTGGCCTGGCGAGTTAGAAGTGGCGCAGCTTTTTGGGGATCAAGGAAGTAGGCGGTAAGGGCCGTATCATCAACGCCGTAGAGTTGCTGCATCTGGCGTTTTACTTCCGGGTCAGCATCCCTGACCTTGGCATATCCCTGCTCAATCCTGTCCTGCAATTCCATTGGGGAAACGTCGCCCTCGATGAAGGTTTGAAAATCACTAGCCTCATCAAAAAACCCCAAAGGAAGTCCATTGGAACGCATTAGTTGTCGGTATGACTCTTCGAGTGATACATAGGTTGACGGGTCCAGTTCCGGCAACCCTTTCTTGGCCCTTGCTGCATTTGCGGCAAACCGTTTTTGGTAGGCAGGTTGATCGCGCAGCGCAAACAAGATGGCGTCCGAGTCCGATAGGTCAACTGTGCCGCCCGTAATTATTCCCTGAACCGCACCCTCAAGTTCGGATAATCCAACTCTGTTGAGCAGAGCACGAAGACGGCTAAAGGCATCAGTGCGCTGTTGCGCAAGTTGCCGTTGGGCAAGCGCAGTTGCGGGATCTTCTCTATTGTCACCCGTGCCACCATCGTCCCCAACTGGCCCCAAGTCGGTTTCTTGGCGAACCTCACCATTGAAATCTTTGATTACCTCAATGCGTCGACCATTGCGCTCAATGATTTCCGAATAGGTGCGATACCGATTTTGGCCGTAATAGGGGTCTTGGGTTTTGGTAGCTCCACCAGCAGCCTCTTCTTGCGCTTTGATGAAAGCATCACGCTGTTCTGCTGTTGGTACGCCAATTCCAGGTTCATAAAACCCTGCACCAAACTGTGCTCGCAAATCGGCTTGTAGTTGCTCTGCGTCAATGTTGCTCATCGCCGTAACCCGAATGCCCTTTCAAGAGTAGACACAACGCTGTTAACTTGTTGATTGGCCTGATTGGTAAATTTCCAACCATACTTTGGATCGGTCTTTAGTTTGTCTTGCCATGCGGATAGGGACAACATTCCGGTCTTTTCATTGCCAAAAGCTTCAGCCCACTTGGGATCTGAGGCAAAGTCAATTTCGGTTGGATCGATTTCGAGAATCGTTGCAGCAAATTGTTTGTAGTTCTTGAATACATCGTCCAGTGATAGGCCGGCATCGAGCTGTTGCGAAAGGTGCGGATACAGGCCCTTGGCTGCATTCTTGGCCCGTTCAATTAGCGTGTTCTTGTTAAGCAACATCCCCTTTCGGTCGGGTTGTCCGGTAAGCACGGAGTTGATTTCGTCGTCGGACGAGTTATATCCAAACTCCCGAACCGTACTCCTCAGGGTGTCGGCTTCGTTTGTGGTGAGTGTTGGGGCCGCGATGGCAGCTGGCTTGAGTCGCAGGGCTTCGGCAAATACGAAAGTCTTTAGTCTGTTCCCAGTCAGGCCCAAACGTGCAACGTTCTCTGCTATTTGCTCAGCAATGGCGCTGGCGCCTTCAAAGTCAAACAGGTCGGCGTAGTCTGCCTGCAGATCCGCCAGCTTGGCTTTTGTTTCTTCCTTCTGTTGTTCTGGAGATTTTCCGTTCCATAACCTGGCCCTATCGGAAGTTTCTTTGTAGTAGTTCGTTTGCTTGTATGCAGCATCGAACTTTGTGATTGTCCAGTTTTCCTTGTAGGCCTGGATCAAAATCTGTCGAACGTCATCACCAAAACCGCCAGCGTCCTGGTCGAAAAAGAACCCGTAATCGGGATAAGTTTCCTTGATCTTGGCGATCGTGTCTTGTACGTCTTTGTCTGTTTTTGCCATGTCAGGTCTTCAAAATGTGGTCGATGTATTGGATGGCTTTGTATGATTCGGATTCCGCACCAAAGCCCTTTTGCAATCCCTGTTCAATGAGGGTTGCCGTGCTGGTTGGTTGCTCTCCTGCTTTGGCCTGTTGCTCGACTTCTTGCTTCTGGACCCTTTCGGCAAGAGTTCGAGCTTCCTTGCCACGCAGCTCCCGACCCAACTCACTCCTTGCCTGTGTTTGAATGGCTGCTTGGATATCGGCAACACTGGTTGGCTTGTAAACTTTTCCTTCGCCGGGAAGCATTCTTGCACGTGAAGCAATGATCGGCAGTACGGCGCGCCAGGTTCGACCCTCAACATTTGCGGAATAGAGAACGCTCGAAAAAGCTTGAAGCTCTACGTTGCCCACCAGGTTCGGATCAAGGCGTTGATTCTTGCTAATAAGTTTCATTTCCTTAAACCTGTCCACGTACTGTTGCCGAACGTTGAATGGGAGTTGCAGCCATTCGTAGCGAATATCGGAATCAAGGTATTGTTCACGAACCGTTCCGTCCGGCCTCATTTCCGGACGACCACCTTGATCCACCAAACCGCGACCCTCATAGGGCGTCAGATTCGAAACGCCCATTCCGCCACTGACATCACCGCGCACGAGGCGGGACGGCGGTGTGTAACCCGGAGGAAGTTGAATGGTGCTGGATGGAAGCGTTTGCGAAACTAGCGATCCAATTTGTGCTGCTTCGATGGCGGCTTCTTCCTCCAGGCTCGTGCCCTGATTGTCTTGAGGTTTTGGTGCCACTATTGCTCCATCCCGGCTGGATCTGTTTCTGACGACAAAAGATTATCGTACAACCTTTCGAAGGACTTGTTTTGGCGAGCTAGCTCCTCGCCAATTGAGTCAAGCTTCATCCTAAACGGAGTTGCTGCTTTGCTGCGGAACGTAGACATACCAAGCTTTTTCATCTCTGTGAGGAATGCGTCGCGGTACGTCATGTACTGCCTGAGTGGATTTACCAACTCGCTGTCGGCAAAAGAACCCTCATCCAAAATAAGCCTGAGGGATTTGATGTTTGTCTCAAAGTCTTCAGTGGCGTACTTCACGGCCACGAAACCGCGATATCGCTTGTTCAGGTCTTCTCGGACGGCCCTCAGTTGATCTTGCTGCTGACTGTTCAGGAATGTTGGTAGTCGGTTGCGGATGTACCGGTAGAACGACGAACCGACAACATATTGTGCCGACAAAACGCGCTCCGAAACATTGGCATATCTGGCTTTGCCGCCCTGCAGGAGATAACTGCGGACTCCGAACTCGTATTCACTTACGTCCTCTTGTGGTCCAAAAAAGTGCGCAACTGATCCACCATATTTGTCAATGGTGTTTTGATTTTGTTTGAGCCAGCCAAGATATGCGGGAGTGTAGAGAATCCCCCTTGCGTCTTTGGACATCTGGAGTTTTCCAGAAAGAAAGATCAAAGCTTCTTCCCCAAAGGTGTCGACCCAACGCAACGCTGCGTCGCTTGGATCCATGTCTCGCATTTTCTGTAGTTCTGCAGCCATTGAACCCATGTGTATGTCCATGCCATCAAGGGTCACAATGTAGTCCGGGTTAGCCGATGCGGGTCCGGAAAATGTTGACAGTGCACCAAACATGTACATGGTTAAACCAAGCCTGGCCGCATCGTCTTCCAGTTTTTTCAGTCCGTCCGCCGTGTTTGTATCGTATTTTCCGGTTAGGTGAAGTGCTGCGCCAGCATCAAGTATTTCTCGCTTAATTGTATCGCTTCTATTGCCAAATGCCATTGCATTAATTCCGTTTAGGGTTTTGTACATCCATGCCGGAAGGAGTTTTTCTGCAGTGGTTTTTTCCGCCTGCAAAGATTCGAATGGCAACAGGGTCTTGCGCAACTCGATCAATCCCGTCGAGTCTTCCCCAACAAAAGATTGCGCCAGATCGAGCACTTTTCCAATTCCCACCTGGCCCAATGGGTTTGCTTGTGGAACGCCAACAAGACCAATGTTTAGACCCTGCACCTGTGATTCCAGTATCGGGGTAACGGCACCATCCGTTTGTATATCCGTAAATAGATTGGTGGCGGCTTTGCTCAAGAATCCAAACGGATGGCGAAATACGTATTTCCCGGTTACGGGGTGAACGTAGACAATTCCTCGCTCGGTGTCTCCAGGCAAATCAAGATCCATGGTTCCATTGATTGCCCTCCCCACTCGATAAACTTTGTCCGGTCTTAGAGCGGCCAACCTAGCCATATCCGTCATGATGATTCTGGTTGCCGCAATGAACTGGAACAATGCCGAAACGCCAGCAGAGGTTTCAAAGTTCAGTTTTTGCGGCAGGTCGTAAAACAAATTCCTCATTCGTTTTTCAGCGAGAGCTGCGGCAAAGTTGTCCATATCCTCAATCGAATAGCCGGCTTTAAGGGCATTTGTGGATTGCCCAAGTTCTTTTAGTTTTTCGTACCTGCCGGAAATGCCGCCCATGTAATTGTCGTAGGACATTCCTATTGCATCTGCCTCTGTTTTGATGCGTCGAATTGCGTCTTGGATAGCCACGCCGGAAAGGGAGTCGTAGTACTCTTCGTAAATAGACCATTTGTACTGACGAAACGCCGGCAATTTTTCTAGCGCGTTTACACCCCTGCCCATTTTGCCAGTGAAAATGCTGTCAACAAAAGATCTCCACTGCGCACGCAACCCGGTAATGTCCCTGGCAACACGCGTGTACGAAGGAAGGGTGGCTGGAAAAGCTTTCGCAACTGCGGGATCGGTGCTGGACAACATCTGTCGAACAACGTTTTCCATCTCTGACGCAAAACCTTCTCTTCTGGGTGCCCATCCGGTCATGAACTCAAAGTTTCTGCCCTTGTCCCAGCCATCTCTTGCAACCGTTTCCAACTCGATCAACTTGGCATTGACAACACCACCCTTGGGGCCACTGCGAACCACGTCGTCAATGTAAAAAGCTTGCCCGCTTGCGGGGTTATGAAAGATTCCGCCAATGATATTTTCGTTGACTGGTTTATCACCCCAGGCCCAGTTTTCCACTTGCTTAAGGAAATTCCTGGTTACGCGTTCGGTGCTTACAACGGCCCTATTGTTGGGCCCCAGCTTTGGAACAGCGTTTTGCGCAAGCATTGGCCGCAGTTCTGGAACGGTCGACAGTTTTTCTACTCTTCCGCGAATCTGGGTTTCAATTGTTCCTCGCAGAAAAGATTGGCGTTGGGCCCTATTGCTTAAATTCATTTTTGCCAAAGCCTGTGCACCGATTGGATAATCGCCAATCTTTTGTCCGGGTCCAACAGTTAAGCCATAATCCTGCACCATCTCCAGCATCCTGCTTTGCACATGGGCGCCGGCATCACTCTTGTACAAATACTCCATTGCGATGTCGATCTGTCTGTCCACCGGAAAATGGCTAATTCTGGAAAGCAGGGCCTCCAGTGGATCTGCATGAATTTTGCGAATGGCATCAAAAGCAGCAGTGCTGTAGGCGGAAATGCTTGCTTTGTTGATGATGTCAACCTGTCCAGTTTTGACAAGATTGGTTAGTGAATCAAGAAAGGCATTTGTGTAACCCCAGCTCGATGCGCTGGTAACGCTAACGAGATTTTTTTCTGCGGGAGTTAGTTCATCAAAGATTTTAATAGAGATATTGTCAAGCTCGTCTTGGGTCATGAATCGACCCATAAGGTCTTGAACGCCGGCTTTGTTTTTGATTGTTTTCCAATACAGGAATGGACGATTAAACAAACTTCCAACGTGATCGGGGTCGGCAAGATACATGCGCAGATTGCCTTCAACGATGTTGCGGACAAAGTAGCCAAGGTTGGCCAAAGTCATTGGCTTCCATACGTCATTGACGATTACGTCTACCGCATTTGCGCCAAGCGTAAGTTTTCCGGTGTCCGGATTGCGAACCAATCTGCCAATTCCCCCTGGGTCGCCCTCAACCATGGACTTAATCATTCGCCAATCGGGCATGGTTAGCACGTGGTTGTAGGCCTCTTGAATGGCAGCGGCACCAATCACTTGAAGATCTGATGGCTTAACAGGAACGCCAAGCTCCTTGGCCATGTCATTTGCAATTTGTTTTAGGTTGATAAGTCCTTCGTCGGCAAGTTTTTGAAGTTGGCCATAATCTGTTGGCAGGCCGTTCTTGATGGCAAAAGTTCTTGATGCTTGACGTGCACCCTTGATCTTGTCGATAATTTCAACAATTTGGCCCTTGTCAAGGTTTTGTTTTCTCATGTATTCGGACATGACTTCGTACGTAATATCTTCAACTGCTTTAATGCCGGCTCTGCTTGCGTCTCCGGCAATGGTTTCCGTTATTAATCTGCCGCGACGAAGGCGCTCTATTTGGCGTGGGGTGTTTGTCATTGCTGCGTGCACTTTGCCCATTACGCTCTGCACGTAAAGATCGTCTGCCGTATCCGGCAAAAGATTCTTGGCCCAGGAGTAAAAGTTGTCAACTGCATCTGCTCTTTGGCCAGCAGATCCATTAATCATGATTTCAACCTGGGGAGAAACCCTGAACATGTGGCGGAATCGATCCTTGACCCACGTGTAACTGCCGGTATCAAGGCCGATTTTGCCCGCGTACTTGCTTGCAGTTACGGGAAGAACTCCTGGTTTGATTGCACCGTACGCAAGATTTGGTGGCATGACATATCTGTCAAAGTCTGGGGTGATTCGGCCGGCGGTTAGTTTGTCAACCAGTCTTCGCGTGCGTCCACCAAAGTCTGTAATCTTTTCGGGCAAAACTGCATCGCCCCGACCCAATCCATCGGCGGCTTTTAAAAATACATTTCTGTATCCGTCGACTGATGTTTGTTGGGCAAGACTGGTTGCGTCTTCAAGGCTAATTTGATTTTTGAAAATCTTGTTGCGAATTACCCATGCGCGTTGGCCAACGTCCTGGATAGCGCGTGAAGAGTCAAGGAGGTTGAAAAAATCTTGAAATCTGGAATCGGTCCTAATCATTTCCGACAAAGCATCTTTGTTCCAAATGTCCGTCTCTGCTTTTGTGAGGGTGCGATCAGCCATGTCCAGCAAGTCGTTGGCTTCTTTTGCGGTAATTACTTTGTTTGCCCGAGCTCGCTTAGCCTTTGCTACGTCCTCCGAGTAAATGCGGCGAGATTCCTGTATCTCCGACCAGGACTTCGAGGTGGATGGAAGATCATTGGCAGTTTTGCCAAGCTCTATCCATTGCCCGATGGTTGTTTTTGCCCCAGTGGCAATTGCCCTTTCTTCGCTAACTGCTTGAGAAATTTTGCTTCCTTTGATTAAGGCCCTTGTTGTTCCAACAGCCTTGGCAGCAAAAACGCTTGGATCAAGGACCAATTCAAACGCAGCGTCAAAAAATCCGCTCAAAAAACTTCCGGCTGCAGAATCGGGGTTCAATCCCTTATAGGAGGTTATTGCTCCATTTGGAGTTATTTTTCTTGGAAGTGCGGTAATAAAAGCGCCCATTGTTGCCGGCTGTTTCATCATTTGCGGTCGGCCTTCGTATTCCGGAATTGGGGCTTTTACGTAAGCATCGTCAAAGTAAACCCTTCCCGCATAATCAATCGGGCTTCCATCGGGACTAATGCCCATCACTTCGAGCATCTGTTCGTACTGCATCTGCGCAGACATAAAGAATCCATTGCCCTGCCTGCTTCCGTCGCGAATAAGTTTTCCGAGTTCGGTGTACTTTAATGATCGCTTCATGTCCTGGTCAAACCAAAGAAGCGCTGGTGAGGCAATTAATTTTCCAAATCTCTTGGCAAATTCCTCTCTTGATATGTCTCGCTCAAGTAGGTAGTTGTTGACAAAAGAGGTTCCACTTTCCCCTGTTGCGGTCAGGTATCTCGATGCCGCTTTTACGCTCTCGTAAGTTGCGTCTTTGGTGGTGGACAAAACATCGCCAATGGCATTGAAGACTGGATTAACCAGCTTCTTGCCGAAATCAAATACTGCATTTGTTTGTTCTGTCGCAAGTGCGTTTTCTCGAGCGGCATTGTTCATAAGTGCCAACGTCTCATCGGACGTGTCATATCGAGCAGAGTTCATCAACGTGCGCGGAGACAAATACGGTGCAAGTCGAGCGCTTCTCTGAAGGCGTGATACGTAGTCGTCGGTCAAACCTTCGGTGGCGCGGCGTTCTATTTCAAGTCTGCGATTTACCTCATCGGCAATTCTGGTATCAAATACTGGATGGCCCGCTGGCGACATTAGAAACCATCTTCGTAGAACTGCAAGATGTCTGCCAACTCCTGTGATGGATAAAGCTCATATATGGCTCGAAGTTCGCGAATTGCATCGTCCATCATTTCGGCTTCGCTCATTGCCAATCCAGGAATAAAAGAAGCTCCGGGACCAACCGGTGCACCGGATGTAATTGGCTCCGTTGGCCTGGAAGACGGTGACAAAAATTCGCCAGGTTTATTTGGCTGTGGTCTGCGTGCAACTTCCTGGGCTTGCATCTCCACCGGAGTTCGACCCATTGGCACGGCGCGCTGAGCATCTTCCTGCTCTTTGCGTTTTCCATAGGTCTGTCCTCGAGCAGCCTGCATTGCCGGAGATGCGTTGTATGCGGTATCGCTCATTTAAGCCCCCAGTTGAGCCAATAGTGCTTCCAACGGTGGTGCCCCCTGCGGACCGGCAATGGGAGCTTCCGCACCCAAGCCAGGCATTGCCAATCCCGGCATTGTCTCGGGTGCACCCATTGGCATTGCCATTGCTTGACGTTCTCGAGCACGTTCATCAGTCTTGCGCACCGCATCAAACAACGGTTCGTCGTTCTCCACCACCAACTTCACCAGATACGCCAAGTCTTCAGGCTGATATGGGCCTTCAGGATTGGCGGCCTGCTGCTGAATTGAAGCAAGCAACGCATCTTCCACACCCTCGGCAATGATGCGGTCATGCTCGAAATCTGGGTCGGAGATCAACGGGTCTGCTTCACGTGCCGATTCTTTCGACATCAGACCGGTACCCAAACGCTGCCCCAAGCCAATGATGAGGTTGTTGACATCTGAACCAGCAGCCGAATACGCGACATAGTGGAAGTCGGTTTGCCAAACTTTGTTTGGGGTGTACTGCTCCTGGCCCTGTGTCATCCGACCAGACAAAAAGAATGTCTTTGGCTGGTCACCCCAGTAGGCTTTTTCGAGTGCAATCGCAATCTTGTCCTCATGCAACAACGAGTTCGCAAAGATTTCTTGCGCTTCTTGTACACGGTAATCGACGGTTGCGGACAGGACTGCTTCGCCTCGTCGACCGGTTCGGATGTTGGTGGCAGACTCGCCGCCGAACTCGGCAGGTATCGCACCTTCAAGACGTTCTTGGCGTTCTAGACGGTCGAGGGCGGTGTCGGTTTTGTAACCAGGATTTAGTTGCAACTGCTGGATGTCGCCACCTTTAACGACGCCGAGAACACCAGCTTTACCATCGGCAAGTTGCATAATCTCAGGGTTTTCACCTGGGCGAGCAACAAGATATTCTTCCGGAAAGATGCCGCGCTCAATCGCAATCTCCGTCAATGCCTGCAAACGGGCACGTGTGTAATACATTCCAAGCACACCATCGAATTGGCCACGTGGCTTGTCGAGCGTGATACGCGATGGTACAACTGCAAGTGGCATACCGGTGCGGTTGGGGATTGCTTCAAGAAGGATTGCTTCCAATCCCGCACGTTCCGATTGTGTTAGTTCCGGATTGTCTTCTGCGCCCAACACAATAAGTTGCAGTGAATCGTCACAAACGTATTCAAGGAGCGTATAGCGGGAGTCGGAGTCAACGCGACCAAAACGCAATTGGTCTGCAACAAGCGGACCGTAGTTCTTCAACAGATATGAAGCGGTAACTCGAGAGGTGAAGATGCAGTTTTCTGGCACCACTTCGTCGTCGTCCATTGGTGCAGAAAACGTGTCCAATGGGTTGCGAATCTCCCACTTGGGGGTCAGGGTGCGGAAGTCTGGCTTCAAGAACACGGGGCTGGACGAATAAGCAAGAAGGTGGCGGGAGCGACGACGCAATTTCATTTGCATTCGGTTTTCATCCCAAAAACCAAGCATTGCTTTCTTGCGCATACGCGCCATCTTCTTTGCGTTTTCCGAACCTTCCTTTACCGGAGGAAAGAATGGCGACGGCATTGTGCTAGAGACGCGCATTGACATCTGATCCAACCCTTGTACGAGCAGGTTGGCTACGTTGGTTTTGGCGTTGCGGTCCAACTCGTTGAGTGGTACCACGACATCACCGTTGGCGAGGTCGCGCACGCGGCGCATCTGCTCATGTACTGGTCCGGCAGCTAATCGCCGCTGGTGGTACAGTTCAACGATTTCGTCTAGTGACCTCATTTGGTTCGCTTTAGTGATCCTCCGCCACCACGACCACCTTGACCGTATTGGCCGCCACGAACTCCTGCTCCGGCACGTGCAGACAGCGATGTTGAGCGCGGTCCGGTGGTTGTACGAACCTTCGGCTTGCTGCTTGCCTTTGGTGCTGAAGCAGCTGCTTTCTTTGCTGCTGCAGCCTTCGCTTGGTTGGCTCTGTCGATTTCATCGAGGCGCATTCTTCGCAAAGCCAAAGCTCCGAACCCGGCTCCACCGCCGACAAGCAAAACTTTTTGTGCGTTGCTCAAACCGCTGGATTGATTGGAAGAT
>Ga0222715_10003683_pt1 | contig 13573 bp, 14 predicted proteins | sample C33_9DmetaG_FD_165056 | JGI IMG/M metagenome (GOLD analysis project Ga0222715, IMG submission 165056) | Estuarine water microbial communities from San Francisco Bay, California, United States - C33_9D | ecosystem: Environmental > Aquatic > Marine > Unclassified | place: USA: California...
ATGCGCACGTTCCAATCCTTTAAATATTTTTTCAAACATAATTTTTAAACGGGCACCTCCACTCTCGCTTCAGCGCCCGTCTCCTAGGATTCGGTTAGTATGGTGTTGAGTCTTTAGTATCTTCTGATCCGTGTTTAGCTTCCACATCACCTTTACCTACACTCATTGCAAAAGATTTAGCCATGTCATAGATTCCTTTATCTGTAACTGGTCCCATCTTTTCAACTTCCCATCCAAACCATGTTCCTTTGTCATTAGACATTTGAACGGTTGATAGGTTATAAATGTGGCTATAGGTTGGCGGTGTAAACATACCATTTTTACCTTGTAGTTTAATACCCATCATTAATGAGTTCCATTTTCTACTAACTTTCAATTGAGTAGATTTCATAGAAATCAAAGCTGTTGATGGATTATCACCCAAAGTTAATACAAAATGACTTGCAGTATTATCAAGATAGTTACCGTTTGGTAATCTGTCTTTGTAGTCTTTACCTCTAGTGGTTTGACTAACTATATCACTGTCAGCGTCATGAATTGCAACAGGTGCACCACTACTGGTACCTCTGTCTTGCCATTCAATGTATTGTCTTTTGTAGTGACAAGGTACAACACTAATTTTATCAAACAATTCGTTTGTAACTGTGTTGATTATTTTGCCAGGCTCTGCGCCTTCGACATACTTACCATCTCTTTTGTTTACCTCTGGAGATAGTTGACCCAAAATTTTTAAGAATGGTAACGCAAGATCTTCTTGCGATATATTTTGAGTGCCTTGTTGTGCATCAGCTTCCATATCAAATGTTGCTAGTGCACTATTCTTTTTTTCTGCTACTTGGTTCATGTTTATTTGTTCCTTTTTATTGTTGTCTTATTTCCAACAAACACGTTGAAAATTTCCGTTGGCATTGATTTACCTGCCTCTAAACGCTCACGGACTAGCGCTTTAAGAGTCATGGGTTCAACCTTCAACTTTTGTGTCGGTTGAAACCCACGTTCCTCTGCAAGAGCAGCATAATCAGCTGCCTTGTTATCCTCGTTACGACCGAATGATACGGATATCTCATTTTTGATTATATCACCCAAGCCATTTTCACGAAGCCATGTAAATGCTTTTTCTCTATTTGCAATAGAGATACTTGCACTATAATTCGGTTTAACATCTACCGTTGAACCATCTGATAATTTAAGATGAGCTAAGCCCATCTCTGCCATCATGGTCGGAATTACTTCTCCCGATAAACGATCATGTTCTTTTTTTAAATCTTTAAGATTATTTTCACTTGTTTCTATTCTAGAATTTAAACCCTCTAACATTTGTATTTGATCTGCTAGAGATTGTATACTTGCAGTTTTATCTACAAGGTCTTGTTGGTCTTCTTCAAAGTTAATGTTACTCATCTATCTTTCCTCTTTCATATAAGTCTATTGCAATGGTATAATATTTTCTTTCTTGTTTGTCCCATTTCAATAAATTGTATTTACCGTTAGTTATATCAGAAACTATAGAGCAGGCTACACCTATTATTGCAGGATCACCTGTTAATAATAAATAATCTGTTTTTTTATAGTTCGCTAATTCTTTTCTTAATTTAAAAATAAGAGGACCGGGAGAAAAAATAATTTGTGAAAGTTCAGGAAGTAAAAATTTAAATTTACCGTATTCTGATGCACCCATAATATTTATTTTAGGTCTACCTTCCGCAGTTCCTGGAATATGTTGAATAACATGAACAGTAGGAGAATCACTTTTTCTAAGGTCTTCGTATCTAATTGTTTTTTCTTTCATGCTTGACAATATAGGTTTGAGTTGTTATCTTGTCAAGTAGAAAGAAGAAAAATTATGAATTATAAATTTAAAACAAAACCATATGCACATCAAATGACTGCATTAGAAAAGTCGTGGAACAGAGAAAACTTTGCCTATTTTATGGAGATGGGTACAGGTAAAACAAAAGTATTAATAGACAATCTTGCCATGCTTTACGATAAAGGTAAAGTTAATGGTGCTCTTATTATTGCACCTAAAGGTGTTGTAGGAACTTGGTATAATAATGAATTACCTACACATTTACCAAACCATATAGAAAATATAACTGTATTGTGGAAAGCTGCTATTACTAAAAAACAAAAAGAAAGTTTAGATGAATTGTTTTCTGAAGGCGAGGGTTTACATATATTAATTATGAATGTTGAAGCTTTTAGTACAACTAAAGGTATGGATTTTGCTAATAAATTTTTATCGTGTCATAGAACTATGATGGCTATTGATGAGTCTACTACAATTAAAACACCTACAGCTAAAAGAACTAAAAACATCCTTAAATTAGCAACTTCTTCTGCTTATAGAAGAATTATGACTGGATCTCCTGTAACTAAAAACCCATTAGATCTATATACACAATGTGATTTTCTAAGTCCGTGGTTATTAGATTTTACATCTTATTATGCATTTAGAAATAGATATGCAGAAATGAAAACATTATATATGCATGGTAGAGAAATAAAAATTGTTAATGGTTTTAAAAATCTAGGTGAACTGTCTGATAAGTTAAAAGACTTTTCTTACCGTGTGTTAAAAGAAGATTGTTTAGACTTACCTGATAAAATTTTTATTAAACGTCAAATACAATTAACACCAGATCAACGTAAATTATATGAACAGATGAAGAAAGAAGCTGTTGCTATATTAAAAGGCAAACAATCTACTACTGTAAATACGTTGACACAACTAATGCGACTTCAACAAATTACTTGTGGTCATTTTACGGCTGACGATGGTGCAACTCAACCTATTGCTAACAATAGAATTACAGAACTAATGGATGTGTTAGAAGAAACAGAAGGTAAAGCTATTATATGGGCCCACTATCAGTATGACATCACAGCTATTATAAATGCTGTAACTAAAAAATATGGTCCGGGGTCCATTGTCGATTATTATGGATTAACACCACAAGAAGAAAGACAGCCTAATATTAAGCGTTTTCAGGATGACCCTAAGTGCCGGTTTATTGTTGGAACGCCTTCTACGGGCGGCTATGGCATTACTTTGACGGCTGCAAACACTGTAATTTACTATTCTAACGGATATGACTTAGAAAAGCGATTACAATCAGAAGACAGAGCACACAGAATCGGCCAAAAAAAATCGGTAACTTATGTCGATTTAATGGCGGACGATACAGTGGATGAAAAAATCGTGCAAGCTCTACGCAAAAAAATAAATATAGCATCAGAAGTTTTAGGAGAAGAATTAAGGTCATGGATTTAATAGGATATATACGCGAGGCGCGCTGGAATTTTTTTAAACCAGGTCGACTGCTTTTCCAATAATTGGTTTATATTTAGTTTTTTTATCTTCACGATATGCTCGTAAATATTGATGTCTAGGATTAAAAGGTATGTAGCTTGCGTGGATCCACCCCGAGTTAGGTTCGCCTGGAGTGTAGTACTCGAGGATCAATTGATCTACCTCACAATTCATTTTAACCCAATCAGCAACTTCAGCATTGTCAATTCCCATACATTCGAAATCAACGGCCTCAGCTTTTGAGTGCTGGCTGTTTAAACTCGATCCTATGGCCACACACAACTCTGAACTACGGAAACCGCTAGTCACTTTTACTCTGCCAAATTGATCTCGCACCGGCTGTAAAATATTTTCACACAATGATTTTAATTTATCTATTTGATCTGCGTTAGGTTCGTTATCTATACCTTTACGTATAGCTGTATCTGATTTCGTAAGCTCTTGAAGAGAAAAATTTCGCGATAATTGCATATATTTTATTTTGTGATGTCTGAAAGTAAAATTAATAGCACGGCTCCCATGCCTCCTACTATCCAATATTCTAATCTTTTGATACGTTCTTGCATCTCTCTCATCTGCTCAAACGTTTGCTTTTGCATTATTCTGCAAAGCTTTTCATGTGATTCAATTTTTTGTAATGCTGATTTTTTTGCCATTATGTTCTACTCGCTATTACCTTTTCAGTTGGTGATAGTAACGCTTCTTCGTTACGTGTCAAGTTAGTTTCTGGATTTTTTATCTGTGTATTACTAGCCATTTTTGCAGGCATTGGTGTTTCACCTAGTGGGGGTGTTTGTATCTTACTTATGGGATCACCAGGTAAGACTTTGTTAATTAAATTTTTACCACGTTGTATAATTCCTGGACCATCTTTAAAAAATTTACCAAATATACCACCTGTATTAGGGTTCTTGCCTTCTGCAAATATTTTTAATTTATTTTCTGGGTCAAGTTTTTTAAATTTGTAACTATTTTTTAATAAGTTTAATTGAAGTTTAGGGTATAAATAATTAGGGTCCACAATAAATCTATAGTTAGGATCTTTTTTAGATTTTTCTCTAGCAAAAGATTCTACTGCTTTTACTTTCTTTTTAAATCTAGCATCAGAATAATTTATAGGTGTAAACACACCATTCATTAAATTATTTATCATCTTACTTCCAACACCTTGATCTTTTAATTTTTTTCTAATATCAAAAGTAGATACTCCAATAGTTTTTGCATCTACAATCATTCTATGAAAATTCTGTTGTACTTTATAACCTTCTAATTGCATTTGATTAAACTCTTGAAGTATTGTTTCTGGTCCTCTAGAATTATATCCTTCAGGGCTATACAGTTTTTCTGTATCATCAATAGCTCTCATTAATCTATTAAACTCACCTGTTTTGTATTCCATAGATTTTAATACATCTATATTAATAATTCTAACTCCAGATAATAATGCAGTTATTTCATCTCTTAGATTAACAGGTTGTCCACCTTTAGTTAAATCTCCTGTAGCACCTTTTATAAATTTTTGTCCTGTTGAAACTAATCCTGGTTCTACTGCATTTAATAAATGCATAAATGATTTTTGTACTTTGTCCCCTACGTCATCTGATTGAGAATAAATTCTAACACCTTCAGAGGTTACACCATTTCTACCACCCAATAATATTCCTGCTGGTTGTACATCTGATAGAGCTTCTAGACCTAGTTGTTGAGATAGGAAAGGTCTTAACATTTCCATAATAGGACCGTCAGGTGCTAGCATCATGTTTAATATAAACTCATCGGTATCTTGTGGACTTAAATTTTGTTCAGCTGCCTTTTGCATTACGGCGTTTAATGGTTTTTGTAAAAAATCATAAGGACTAAAGTATGAAAAGTTAAATGCTTTTGCTTTACCTTTGTCAAAACCTGTAAATGCTACAAGGTTTGCATTTCTATCCCAGTCTGCAGCAAACGATCTTTGATATGCGCTCCATTGATCAGGTGATGTACCTGTTAATGCTTGACTTAATGCTGTTACCCCTGCACCTACACCACCAAAAGCTAATGTAGTTCCCATAGCTCCTTTAAGACCTAGTTGTCTTATTCTAGGATTAGGGTGAGCCATTTGTCTAAGGTTAAAATCCATGATCCGTGTTGCGGTACGCATGATTTCTGCTGGAAACGCTACGAAGTTACCAACGAAAGGTATCTTTCTTATTGATTGAATTGCTGGTGGTACTTTACTGTAAGTTGGGTACACGTTTCTAATTTCATGTGCAGATATTTGATCTAATATATCATCGTAAGTACGTTTAACTCCTGTTACAGGATTTATTTTACCGACTCTAGCTCCCATGTATTCTGCATACTCTAAAGCTTTTACTGCGTTTGGTAGTATATCAGTCAGCTGTGATTTTACATATTGTCTACCATATATTTTCCACAAAGAATCACCACCTGCATATAATCTAGTTGCATTTCTAATTAGTGGTTTTTTAGTAAATGCTTCAAACATTTCATCTAAAGTATTTATTGCACCACCTTTAATGTCATTCATAATTGCACCAAGTTCTGATGCAATAATATTTTCATCCATAGTACCTAAATTTATTTCCTTTTCTATAAAATCAAATAATTTTTCTTTTTTTATTCTACCTGTTGGAAATATATCTTCTAATACAATTTTAAATGAGTCTGACACACTTGATTTGCCACCTATGTGTCCTCTTGCAAATGGAAAGAAACCTGCAGAGTATACGTTACGCACTTGTGTTTGAGGTGAGAACACTGTCTTACCCATTTGTGTTAATACTTTAAATTGTAATAAGTGTCTGTAAACAGACGACTCAATTAATTTGTCTAGTGGACCCCGTGAATTTTTTAATGCGTTAGCTAATTCTAAAGATGCATACAATCCTTGTATGTCACTACTCATTACACCTAAACCAGGTACTCTATTTATTCTTTCAAACCCTGGAAATTTTAAAGCTTCGGCTTCTGTCTTAACAAGTTGTCCAGATTTTTGTAACACTCTAGCTAATGCATCATACGCATTTTTAGTATACACTTGAGTCATCATTTCTGATGTAGTCATAGCAACTTGTGATCTTAAATTATCTCCTTTACCTAATAATTTTTGTATAACATCAGGCAACTCTTCACCACGTTTTAAAAATTTATAGTTATCATTTCTTAAAAACTTAAGACCTATTTTTCTAAGTGCAGAAATAGGGTCTATTTTCTCAGCTCTACCTGTGTATAAAATGTTATCTACAATTCTTTTTGCTTGTTCTTTTAATGCAGCTTCTTTACTTAAGTTTGGAAATTCTTTTGCAGCAGCTTCTTTAAAATCTCTATTACCTCTAACTACTTTTTTTAATACATAAGCTACAGCATTTTCTTTGTCTTTAACTAATGGTTGATACATAGGTCTTTCAAATATATCAAAAGATGCTCTCATATATTTATTACCTCTATCTAACAAATCTTTTTTAAAGTCTGCAAACTTTTGATTGTTAGGTAGTGCTTTAGATAAACCTTCTCTTAGTTCTTCAAGTTGTTTGTTAATATCTTTAGCTGATACATGATACTCTTTAGGAAGTGTGTCTAACTTTCTTTGACCTTTTAAATACTCTACTACTCTATCTAAATCATAGTTTTGTCCTACTCTAGATGTAATCCCTTTGTTATATTTTCCTTCAAACCCTTTAGCTAACCCGTAGTAAGCTGCGTCTAAATCATCTAATGCTTTGTTTATTCTTCTAGACTTACCTTTAATAGTGTTTTTTAATTCTTCTTTTATCAAACCCATTTCTATTGTGTCATCAGCAAAAGATCTAAAATTAGCTAAAAAAGTATCTAGTTCTTTTGTTTCTGCTGTAAGTTTGTTGGGGTTAGTTTTTGTTAACATTCTCCACTCACTGAATGGTGGTAATTGTTTTGCAACTTTAATAGGATTAGTCCTAGTCCATGCTCCAATTATAATAGGTGCTACTACTTTCTCTAATGGTTTAACTGCAGCATATCTTAAACCTTTGGCCATGTTTGGTAGTATGTATTTATCTACACTTGCAACTTTTGCAACACCACTCATAGTTTTACCGCCTAAGTTTAGTGTTCCTTTAACTACAGGTTTAGCACCGTATTTATAAATTTGTTGTGCTACTTTTCCAACTAATGGAAACCCACCACCTATTAGTGTACCTTCTTTTGCATATCTTATTTTATTTTTAGCTGTAGCCAATGCTAAATCACTACCTGTAAGTCCTTCAGTTGATTCAGGTGCATTAATTCTACCTGCAGTAATATCAGTAAAAGGAATTTTATATTCCATTCCATATTCCATGTTAGGATCAGATCCAGATCGTACAGCTACTTCTGATAAACCAAGTATAGTTGCATCTCTTACCATTCTTTGTGCAATCTTAGACGCTTTACTTGTGCCCATAAACTGTTGTAGGTTTTTAATTTGTTTCCAAGTTTTCGCACCATTAACAACTTTAGTTGCAGCAGATATTGGTATTGCATATTCTGACAATAATTCTGACAATGCACCCGGTAAAGTTTCTGCTTCACCCAACACTTCTTTAGTGTTCATCATCTTATTAAATTTTGTTTGAAAATCTGAATCAAATACATAATCAATAGGACCTAAAACAAATTCACTAGCTCCTTTTACAAAGTTAGGTCCACCTCTTATAATAGATTTAGCTATGTCAGTGTAACCTTCTACGTATTTTCTTTTCTTTTTATTTTCTGGTTTCTGGTCTTCTGCATATTTTGCAATCATTGATGGCATGGTGCTAACGTTAAAAGTTAATGCAGCTTGTAGTAAACCTTCTTTAGTATATTTAGTTGGAAGCTTGTTTCTGTCATATGCTTTTTGCATTCCATAATTAAATGCTTTTTCAAACTCACTTTCGTCTTCAATTACTTTCTTTTTACTTCTCTCAATAGTTTTAATAGGTACTTGAGGTAATTTTTCTGGAATTTTATAACGTGAAATATCACCTTCCATGATATTTTCGTTACCTATTTTGTCTATGATATTTTTTTGTATATCATCTAAAAGATTTCTTTTTTCTTTTTTTTCGTCGGCCATGTTACGCTCCTGACGGTAATGATAAATTTACTCCGTATGTCATGTTGAATTCATCAACATCCGTTTGTGTTTGTATCTCTGAAAACATTATTAAAGCTTGTGGACTTTCTGCTAAAATTGATACGATGTCATCACTAATTTCTTTTGGTAATCTTGATCTTAATTCTTCATAAGATAAACTATCACTTGTTGGTGCAGTTTCTGGTCCTGGTCCTATCGGAAATTCTGGTGTTCTGGATTCTGGTCCTGGTCCTATCGGAAATTGTTTTGTTTCTGGTCCTGGCCCTATCGGAAATTCTTCTGTAATTTGTTCTTCAACCATGTTACCAGCAGCATAACCTATTCTACCACCTTCAGCTTTTGATTCTGGTAAACCAATAGAGTCTTTAACCATTTGATTGTATAATGCTATGTATCTTCTAGCTGTTTCTTCTCCAACATACTTAGGATTTTCTGCAGCGTACTCGCCTTCAATAACTGTTTCTTTTTCACCTTGTGCATTGATTATAGTTATTTCTGCTTCACTGTTTGTTATGTCTTGTTGTATTCCAGCAATAACTATGTCTGCTTGTTCTTTGTTACCAAACAAAGATGTTACTGCAGGGTTTTTACCAGTGTATCCTTGTAGTCTTTGCATTAAAATTGCTTGTTTTTGATTGTACTCATCCTCATCTATAGCTGTATCTGGATCTGCTTGAATTGTTTGTAATTGAAACAAATCACCCATGATAGATTGTATTTCAGCATCGTTAGCTTGCTTTGCAAACATTTTAGATCCACCTTCTGATCCAAGAATCTTGGCCTGTGCACCTAGTAACGTATCAAACATTCCTGTTTGACTATTGTATCTAGTCACAGCTCTATCTTGTACACCTTTGTTGTATGCTGCTCTGCTGTTTCTAAAGTTAGCAAAAGGTTCTTTGGCTGCTGCTCCTGCAGTTTGGAATATGTTTCCACCTGGTGATCTTGATATTAAATCTAAACCAAAGTCTATTTTAAAATCTCTTAATGAATTATCAGGTGCCATAGGTGGCGCTTGAAAAGACATTCTATCAGCTAGATCTTTTATCTGTTGCATGTCCATGTTTCTAAGATCTATTTTAGATAAATCGTTTTGCTTTACAGTATTGTTTTCGTTTGTTGCATAACCTTGTCTTAGTCCAGATGTAATACCTTCACCGGCACTACCACCTTTTCTAAACATAGGTCTATTCATTATTCTGCTCATGTTATCCTATATGTATTTCATGTAACCACTAGTATCTTTTTGATTACCACCACCAAAGATACCACTTAGAACACTTGCTGTTCCAAGAGCCGTTTGTAATGGTGTAGGGTTAGGTGTTATAGTTGATTGATTACCGAATGGTGCATTACCAGAGAATAGACTTGCAACCCCTGAACCATATGTACCTAGTCTTTCATAAGGTTCAAATGCTTCTAATCTATTTGCTTCTCTTTGTGCATCAAGTACTGCTTGTGTTTGTGCCTGTTGTAGTCCGCCCAATCGACCCAACTGGTTAATATCTGCTGTTTGGAAATCTTGTATGTTTTGACCTAATTGTCCTTGTTGATTAAATGCTGTCTGTGCATTTAAGTTAGCTTGGTTAAATCCTTGTTGATTTAATTTTGCAAGAATTAATGCTCTGTTAGCGTCTTGATCAGACATGTAATTTGCTCTCATCACACCTTCTCTACCGCCGCCTAGATTACCAGACATAGCTGCTTGTTGTCCAATGCCTGTAAGACCTGCTTGAGTTTGTTTGTCAAATTCTGACATCGTTGCATCAATTACATCTTGTTGGTAAGGAGATGTAAATCCTTGGTAAGCTTGTGGTCCTGAGTATGCTGCTTGTTGTGTAAGATAAGGTTGGTATGCTCCAACACCTGATCCTGCTAAATTATATGATTGTGTTTGTAATGCATCTTGAGCTGCTACTTGCGGTGCAAGTTTAGCTGTATCTAATGGTATAGATGTTAACCCTGCTAATTGTTTTCCGTAATCAACGCCTAGGTCTGTTACGTATTGTTGTGGTAAATTTTGTACTTGTTCTACAGCCATTATATAACCTCGCTTAATCGTTCTGATGTCTCAAACATATCTCTAGCGCCAGCCATTCCTTGTGACTCCTCTGATACTTGTCCACCTTGTTCTAAATGTTTCATCATGTTCTCCATAACTTGTGCTCCCTGATCTATATCTCCACCACCTGCGTTTCTAACAGCATCTGCAGTAAATACAAACTCATTTACACTTAATCTTGCAGGCACATCGTCCGCTTTTTCAGCTTTTCCAATAGGTACAAACCCACCTTCAGCTCTGTAATCTTTTTCCATACCACCAAGGTCCATGATTCCACCTTCGGCTCTATTAATTCTACCACCATTTGCAAATGATTTTTGAACTATCATTAAAGCATCTTGTACTAATTGTGGATCATCTGGTGATTGATATTTATCTTGATTTTGTTGATATAAAGATTCCATTACAGTTGTAACATAATCAGTTCCTGAATTTGATTTCATAAAAGATTGAAGTCCTTCCATTTGCGGAGCACCCATGTCAGCACCACCACCCATGTTAAACCCTATTCTCCCACCGTTAGCTGCTGATTCAGTTTTATATGTTTCAATCATTTCTGTTGGTGTAAATTTTCTAGCAGATACAGCCGGTAAAAAATTTAACCCTGCTGCCATACCTTGTTTTTGATCTAATAAGTTTGCAGTCTTTTTAAGGTCTGCTAGTTGTAATGCTGTGTTGTCACTTGGCATACCCATAGTACTTGCATCTTGTCCACCGCCTTTAGTAAACAATCCTGCTGTAAGACCACCTGCTATTGGTATAATATTTTTTCCAATTAAACTTCCTACATCTCCACCGATAGTGTAGGTTTGATCTTCATACTCTTTAGTTTTAGGATTATATACTTTTCTTGTTCTATCTTTTGTAATTTGACCTAAACCTTTTCCTAATAAAGACTCATCAAAATTATCTCTATTTTTATATGTATCATAACCTAAGTATGCTGCTGTTGCAGCTAGTAATGGATTCTCTTTAATTGGATCCATAATTTTTTCTTGGAACCATGATCCAATACCATATTGTTTTCTACCATCAACACCCATGATACCACCATACGCTGCCATCTGTCTGTCAGGTAATACTGGTCCTGTAGGTTTAGGTGCAAAAGGATTAACTGGTTTTGTTGGGTCTTGTGGTAAAGGATTGCCACCAGCCATATCACCTTCGGCCATTGCTTGTTCCATAAATTGTTGTAGAGACATAGGTTCCATACCTTGCTCTATCATGTCATCAACATATTTTAGATACTCTTCTTCTAGTTGAGCCATCATCATTTGTTGCATTTGTTGTGGAGATTTAGGACCTTCATTACCACTATACTTTATAGATGGTGCGTTAGTCTCTAGTTCTTCTGAAATTTGTATATCTTCTATTCCCATGGTTTTGTCAGTTTACTTTGTTTTTCCTACTAAATCAAGAGTTGGCATGATAACTTTTACATCTTGTGCCATGTCTTCATTCTTATAACCCTTAGCTTCCCAGTCTTTTCTTGTCTTAAAAACCTCTCCAGTTTCCTTGTGTCTGTAAGTTTCTTCTACTTTAGCGTCATATACTTTCATTATGTTGTTACCTCTTTCTTGATATTTAGATAGCTAATAGCTACATCAAACGAATCTGAGCTGCTTGATTGCACTGTAAAGGCTTTACCACCCTCTACTATTAGCGGTTGAGTTAATAATTCTGTTGTAACATTTGCTGTTAATGCTGCTGATTTAATAGCTGTAATACTGTTGTTTGTAACAGTCACCGTAGGTGTGCCAGCTGCTGTAACAAGTATAGATTTAATAACAATAGTTTCATTGACTGCAGGAATACTAGCACCCAAAGGTGTCAGAGCGGCACCACTTGTACTGTTATCTATACCTACAAATTTATATTGGTTCACTACTGCCATTAATCTAAAAAGAAACTTCTAGCTTCTATCTCCTGTTTTAATTCTTCTTGAAATGTTGTGTTAAGTTTCTCAAGAACTGCATCTAAATCTCTAACTAAAGATTGTGCTACATCTTCTTCATACTCTGAGCTTGCTCTAGTTAATGATTGTACTATTTTTGCCATTATAAACTTGCAATGCCTCCTCTAAAGTAACTATGTAATCCTCCTGGACCTGAAGTCTGTCTTGATTGTCTACTAGATGATTTACTACTACTTTTATTACTAGTGCTACCACCATTATTATTGTTGTTATCACCGCCTTGATAATCAGGACCTGAATAAATTACATCATCAATTTTTACAGCACCTGCACCACTATCTAGTAATGCATCTTCATAGTTTCCGTAATCTTTTCCAGAAGTCATTCTATCTGTAATTTTATCTAATCTTTTATTTGCTATTCGTTCTGTTCTAGCATCTTCATAAGCTTGTTGAGTATCATAACCTGTAAGTTGTTTTCTATATTTATTACCTAACATTGCTAAACCTGCTATTCCAGCAATAGGTAGTAAAGAAGAACCTGCACCTTTCATTAAAGTATTAAATCCAAATTTTACTCCTTGTCTTTTTAACATATTTGTTAAATTACTTGGAGAAAAAGCTTGATTAATTCCACCACCTGTTAGTACGTCAATCTCTGTGTTTTCTGGAGCAGCTATACCTAATTTTTCATAAGCTATTTCTAAAGCTTTGTTCATACCATATTGTTTTGCTAATGGTATTGCTATGGCCATTACTAATTGTTCCATTATCGTCTTCCTCCAGTTTGTATATCTAACCTAAAAGTTCCTAGTTTCCAACTGGTATCTACTGCTGTATTAGATATAGTAAGAGCTATAGCTCTACCTCTAGCACGTGTGTCTACTTTATCTGTTGTAGATGATACAGTAAAAGGACCTAACGATGAGCTTGCAGCTGTGTCGTTTGGATAATTTCTTAAATCTAATTGTACAATAGCGTTTCCTTGTTGTGCTATAAAGTCTGGTATAATTCTACTAACTCTCATTATGTTTTCTCCATCACCTCTAAGATCACCTAAGTTAGTTGCAGCTCCTCTAATAACTTTTTGTGTAATATCATAATCACCAGATGTAATATTAGCTGGAATTGCAACAGCAGCTGTTGCTGCTTCTTGTTGGTTAACTCCTGTTTCGTGTTCAAAATA
>Ga0222715_10003688_pt1 | contig 13561 bp, 5 predicted proteins | sample C33_9DmetaG_FD_165056 | JGI IMG/M metagenome (GOLD analysis project Ga0222715, IMG submission 165056) | Estuarine water microbial communities from San Francisco Bay, California, United States - C33_9D | ecosystem: Environmental > Aquatic > Marine > Unclassified | place: USA: California...
TTCCTCAGCGCGAACTCCTTGACGATCATCCGTCGCGCGCGCCGCGCCGCCGGGGCGCTCGCCGGCGCGTCGCGCGTCGCGCCGTCGCCGCGCGCCATCGCCGGCGGTCTCGGCGGCGCGCGCGCGTCGTCGCGCGTCGTCGACCGTCGCGTCGCGCTGTGACGCGCGGTGCGGCGCGAGAACGCGACGCGACGGCGACGACGGCGACGATGGCGCGCGCGACGGCGACGGCGAGAGCGACGGCGCTCGCGGCCGCGCGCGCGCGCGGCGACGCGACGCGACGCGCGCGCGCGACGCGCGCGAACGCGCGGGGCGATGGTCGACGTCAGCGCGCGGTCGACGCGCGCGCGGGGAAGCGACGAGGGATCGGGGACATCCTGGACGACGAGTTCAGCGCGGGCGATGGGAAGAAGAGTGAGAAGAAGCGCGCCGGGGGGTCGCGCGACGGGGGGGCGCAGTTCGAGCGGAGACCGATGGGGACGACGTCGAGCGCGCGGGATAAGTGGATTAAGGTGGGCAACGTGAGCGAACTCGAGGAGAAGCCGATCAAGGCGCTGTTGCTGGCGAATGGGAACTTTTGCATGGTGAAGTATGGATCGATGGTTTTCATCACGGCGTGTAACTCGACGGCGTATCAGTATCCGCTCATCGACGGGGAGCTGTTCGAGGGACCGAGCGGGGCGGCGATTCGCGTGCCGCTCGACGGCACGGAGTACGACTTGGCCACGGGGGAGGTGATCACGTGGTGCCCGCAAAATAACATGATGCGCAAATTTTTGGGAGGGCTCAAGAAGGCGGCGACGCCCGTGCCGTTGGCGGTGTATCCGACGAAGATTGATTCGGAGGGCGACGTGTTCACGTATTTCATCTGATTCCGAATGGAAAATATAAATCACACAACGCTCTAAAATTGCTGCTCGCTAAATTCTAATCGCCGCCGCCGCCGCGCGCGCTCGCGGACGAACGCTTGTTCGTGCCGAATTCGAGACCCATGCTCGCCGCCACTTTCTCGGCGCCGCCGAAACGCTTGAGTGCGTTGACGATATCCGATCGCCCGGCGTCGCGCAAAGATTTCTGAGACGGCATCCTTCGAGGATTCCGTCGAACATTACGATCCTCCGTGTTGGCGATGAAGTCTTTGATCTCCAACTCCAACGTTCGCAGTGTCCAATACCCACGCGGGCGCGTCTTCGCGCCCGACCAATCTAAAAGTTGCGCCACCTTTACGAAACCGCCGAGGCTTTCGATTTGCTGGATGGCGTCCCAGTGGCGGCCGCCGCGTAACTGTTCTCGCGTCGGCATGCACTTGTTCTCGCCGAAGCCGAGAGTGGTGAGTTCGCGCTTCAACGCTTGTATCTGTTCATCTTGGTTGTCGGTGGCTTCAGAGTCGAGCGCGCCGACGATTTGCTCGTCGACGGCGTCTTCCTCGTCGACGGACATCCCGGCGCCTTTCAGCACAAGATCGGCGACTTTGATATTGATGTTCCCGTACGACTGCACCTCTTTACTCGCGATACCTTCCATGAAATCTCTCGCTTGTTTGAGCATGGTTGAAATCTCTTCAAACACGATGCGCTCGTTGAGCGGGTCCACCTTTTTCACCGTCCCATCGGTCCCCGGATTACTCACGACGCCCTCGATGGCGAATTTCAAAACCGTGGCTGCGGAGTCTTCGGTAGGAACGACGAGCCATTTACCTTGAAGCGCGCCGAATTTCGGGTTCTGTAACACGCGAAACTGTAACTCGGTGCGGTCGTCCTTCTGCACGACGTCCATCGCCGTCGACTCTTCGATGGCGTGAAAGAGCTCGCATTTTACGAAGACTTGCCTGAGACGTAATCGTTTGATCGTTTCGGACGCCTCACGCTCGACGGCGTTGTATCTTTGAATGTACTCAGTGTGCATGAGATGCGGCATGAACTTTGGCATGTTTTCGTAATTCGTCAACAAATCCCACACCAACGCCGGCGGCGCCTCGATGCGAACCGCCGCCAGCGCGCGTCTGTGCAACAAACTGTCCGTATCGTACCGTCGCATGTGCACCTCGAGCGAGCCTGGATTTTCAAACGGGGTAATATCGCTTGAAAACCATTTCTCTCCTTGCGCACCACCACCGATAGCTCTCCAGCTCTTCGGTGCCTCTGAGGCTTTGGCTGTGTCGCCGCGCGGACGCATCCGCACCGCGGCGGCTTTGGTGGCATCCGGCGTCTCCTCGTCCTCACTCGATCCCGAGTTTTGCGTCGGGACGTTGACCTCACTCAATCCGAGATATCCGCTCGGTACTAAAGAATCGTCCGCTTTCTTCGCCAGTTCTCTTGACGCCCCGAAAGGGGTCTCGAGCTGAGGCAGGAATCCCGGCGACCGCAGTCGTCGTTGGTCTCTCTTCACCGCCTGCTTTGTCACGCTCGCGATGACGAAGGGAAAGCTCTCCTCCACCGCCCTGCGCAGGACAGCAGCTGGAACTTCATAATTCGTCGGCCTCAACTCAGCCCTGTACTCCAATCTGCACTTGTACGATTCGCCAAAAATAGGCCGAATACAAAACGATCCCACGAGCATGAAATCGCTTCGCTCGTCGACGTTTCTCGCCAAAAATCCAAGCTTCGCCGGTCCGTTTTCCCAGTTCGGTGGCCCCTTCGACTTATCCACGATCCGAACACTCACCGTATTCAGCATTCTCGGCGTGAACAGCGTGTAATCCATCGCGAGCAATCGCACCTCCGTCTCCGTCGATCCGTATTGCTTCGGCCCGCGCTTGGCCACGAGCAGCGTCGGCACGAATTCCGACAAATTCTCCCCTCTCGCCAAACACGCCCACACCGACTCCGGCGACGCGACGACGTCCACCGCGACGATCGCCGCCGCGCTCTCCTCTTCCTCCGCCTCCCCATCGTCCAGCGCCTCGTCCGAGCCTTCGTCTTCGTCGTCCGCCTCGTCGTCGTAATCGTCCCAACTCGTCGAAATTTCGTACCTAGCGCGCGCGTCTCCCCCCGCCGTCGCGCGCGCGCGAACCCATCGCTCGCCGCGACTTCGCGCGCGTCGCTCGCGCGTCCGCGCCGCGCGCGCGCGTTCCGCGACGTCGCGCGCGACGCGGACGCCCCCCCCGTCGTCGCGCCCGCCGTCCCCGCGCGCGCACCGCGCCGCGGCGCCCCGCGCGCGGACGCGCGCGCGCGACGTCGACGCCGGCGTCGCGCGCGCCCGCGCCGACGCCCGCATCGCCGACGCGCGCGCGCCGCGCCGCTCTGGCGCGCGCGCGCGCCGGGCGGGACGCTTCGCGAGACCGACGAACGACGTCACACACGGACACATATTTGAAAAAACGAAACACGGACCGCGCGCGATGCCCCGTCAGCACGGACGGATAACGTCGCGCTTCATGGCGCTCCGACGCGCTCGCGTACGACGCCCGCGCGATTTACTGATTTATGAAAATCGCGAGGTCGCGAGGTCGCGCGCCCGACCGCGGATCGCCACACTCGAACGCGACGCGCGCGACGGCGACGGTGCGCGCGAACCTCGCGCGAACGCGAGCGCGCGAACGCGCGCGACCGATCGCGCGGCGCGACGATCGCGCGGCGTCGTCGCGTCGTCGGACGAACGACGCGAGGCGACGCCGCGCGTGACCTCCGGCGCGCGGCGTCGAGCGCCGCGCGACGCGCGCGCGACGCCCGTCGCGAGGCGCGGACCGCGCGCGTCGACGCGAAAATATTTCGCGCGTCGCGCGCGCGAAGCGACGAAGACGGGCGATCGCGCGCGCGCGCGGGCGAAGCGCGAAGAGCGAGGCGCGACGCGCGAAAAGCGAACCCCGTGACTCACGCCGCGCGCGCGCGAATCACAGATGGCGCCCGCGACGCAGCGCGCGTGCGGTGCCGCGCGTGCGGTATCGACGAAGACGAAGTGTACGTTTTTGTTCGCGCGGCGAGCGCGAGCGCGCGGCGAGCGCGAGCGCGCGCGCGAGACGACGAGCGATCGCGCGCGATCGAAACCAACGACATCCCGTTATTCGATAAGGTGGAGTGGATGAAACCTAGGTCGCGGCCGCGTACGCGAAGAGAGGAAGACTGACGAGGGTGCGAACTCGTGCGGGCGCGCGTAGTTTTGGGTGACGTGAAGAGGGGGACGTCGGCGCGCGCGTGCGTGCGAAGGGCGGACTCGGCGCGACGCGTCGTCGTGGCGCGCGCGACAAAGCGCGGCGACGCGCAGGCGCGCGAAGCCGTGGCGGATTCGGCGGCGAGCACGGCTTCGGCGTCGAGCGCGGATGCGTTGGCCAAGTATGTGGCTGAAAGAGGAGGGAAACGGGTGATTCGTAAGGTGTTGATCGCGAATAACGGTATGGCGGCGACGAAGAGCATTCTGTCGATGCGGCGTTGGGCGTTCAACACGTTTGGGGATGAAAACGCGATTCAATTCTTGGCCATGGCGACCCCGGAGGACCTCGCGGCGAACGCCGAGTTTATTCGTTTCGCGGATGACTACGTCGAGGTCCCGGGTGGTTCGAACAAGAACAACTACGCCAACGTGCCTTTGATCACAGAGATCGCCAAGCGGGAAGGCGTCGACGCGGTTTGGCCGGGGTGGGGTCACGCTTCGGAGAATCCGAAGCTGCCGACTGCGCTCAAGGCGATCGGCGTGCAATTCATCGGCCCGACTGCGCCGGTGATGAGCGTGCTAGGCGATAAGATTGCGGCCAATATTTTGGCGCAAACCGCCAAGGTGCCGTCCATTCCGTGGTCTGGCGACGGTCTCGTCGCAGAATTGACGGCAGAGGGAACGATTCCGGATGAAATTTTCAACAAGGCGATGGTCACGACGGTCGAGGAGTGCGTCGCGGCGGCGAAACGCATCGGTTTCCCGGTCATGTTGAAAGCGTCTGAAGGTGGTGGTGGTAAGGGTATTCGTATGAGCGCGGATGAAGAGCAGCTTCGAACGAACTTTGAGCAAGTGAAGGCTGAAGTCCCGGGCTCGCCGATGTTCATGATGCAGCTTTGTACGCAGGCGCGTCACTTGGAAGTGCAAATTGTCGGTGACGAGTACGGTAATGCTATCGCCTTGAACGGTCGTGATTGCTCCACGCAGCGTCGATTCCAGAAGATCTTTGAGGAAGGTCCTCCGACGATTGCCAAGCCGGAAATTTTCAGAGAAATGGAAAAGGCGGCGCAGCGTTTGACGAAGAATATTGGTTACATTGGTGCTGGTACGGTTGAATACTTGTACAACGCAGCAACGGACAAGTACTTCTTCCTTGAACTGAACCCGCGTTTGCAAGTCGAGCACCCGGTGACGGAAGGCATCACCGGCGTCAACCTTCCCGCGACGCAGTTGCAAGTTGCCATGGGTATTCCGCTTCATCGCATCCCGGAAGTTCGAACCTTTTACGGGCGTGACACGGAGACGACGGACAGCATTGACTTCATGGAAGAAGATTACATCTTGCCGCAAACTCACGTCATCGCGGCGCGTATCACCGCGGAGAACCCGGATGAAGGTTTCAAGCCGACGTCAGGTGGCATCGAGCGCGTGCAGTTCCAGTCTACGCCCAACGTGTGGGGTTACTTCTCTGTCGGCGCCAATGGTGGCGTGCACGAGTTTGCTGATTCCCAGTTCGGTCACATCTTTGCATCCGGCAAAACTCGCAACGAAGCGCGCAAGGCGCTCGTGCTCGCTCTCAAGGGCATGGTCGTGCGCGGTGAAATCCGCACTGCCGTCGAGTACTTGGTTCAGCTTCTCGAAACGGGTGAGTTCAAGGATAATACCATCGACACCTCTTGGTTGGACGGGTTGATCGCGAAGAAGGAAATCGCCAATAAGCAAGACCCGCACATGATTGTGATCGGTGCTGCTTTGTTCCGTGCTTTCAACATGGCGAAGGCTGAAGAGAGCGCCTTTACGGAGTTCTGGCAAAAGGGTCAAGTGTCTGTGCAAGGTGTCGACAAGATGATTCGCTTTCCGGTCGAAATCACGTACCAGGACACCAAGTATTCTTTTGAAGTGACTCGACCGGGCCCGGACAGTTTCTGCATTGTCACTCCGGAAGGCCAGAAGATTGAAGCCAAGCTTCGCGAGCGTGCGGATGGCGCCCTCGTCGGTACTTTCGGTGGTGAACAACACGAGATCGAGGGTCTCGAGGAACCGCTTGGCTTGAGAATGATTCTTGACGGTCAAACGTGGTTACTGCCGAACGTTTTCGACCCATCCGAACTTCGCACCGACGTCACCGGTAAGCTCATTCGCTTCCTCCAAGACGACGGTGCTGAAGTCGTCGCTGGGAAGCCGTTCGCCGAAGTCGAAGCGATGAAGATGGTTATGCCCCTCATCGCCACTGAAAGCGGCAAGGTGTCTCATGCCAAGTCCGCTGGCGCGGTTATCGAAGCCGGTGACTTGCTTGCGTCGCTTGAGTTGAAGGATCCGAGCAAGGTGAAGAAGATCAGCACGTTCTCTGGTGCGCTTCGCATCCCCGTCGATGCGTCTGCTCCGGCGGGTCCGGAGGAAGCTCTCGAAGCCGCCGTGGCGCGAGTGAACTTACTCTTGGACGGTTATGAGCTCGACGCGGATGAATGTGTTTCTGACTTGTTCAACTGCCTCACTGCTCTTCCGGCAGATCAAGGCCGATGGGAACGAGCGACGACTGTGCTCGAGCAAATCATTCAACGTTACCTTAGCGTCGAAAGCGTGTTTGCAGGCAAGCCGATGGATGCCGTCATGCAGCAATTGATTCGCTCGAACAGCAGCAACTTGACTCCGGTGTTGAATCAAGTTCGTGCGCACATGCGATCCAAGCAGCGTCAAGATCTCATCTTGTCGCTTTTGAAGCAAGCGCCGACTTTGCCGCAGCGAGTTCTTGCTCGAGGTCCGATTTCATGGGCGGATGATCACGCCCCGATCTCCGACTCTCTACGTGGAAATATCGAAGCTCTCTCTAAGCTTCGCGGTAACGAATACGGCGATATCGCTGTCGTCGCTTCCAACATTCTCATCGAGCGTCGCTTGCCGTCTATTGACAAGCGCTTGGAAGAATTGAAGAAGATTCTCGTCGGCTCGCAACCGTTGTCGCGCGCCTGGGGCAAGGCGAGCGCGGGTGATCTCCAGTCTCTGGTTGAGTCGCCGACTCTCGCCGTTGATTTGTTGCCTGCGCTCTTCGCGGACAAGGATGAAAAGGTGCAGGATGCTGCCCTTGAAGTGTACGCCAAGCGTGTTTTCCGTGCGCACAACGTGCTCAGCACCGCGGTGTCGCGCGATGATGGCATGACGTCCATCAGCTGGCAGTTCAAGTTCAACACTTTCCCGGATGAGAGCCCGCTCCGATGCGGTCTCTTGGCGCGCGTGGACAACGTTGCGGAAGCCAAGTCGCGTTTCACCGCCATGTTGGACCGACTTGATGCCACCATCAAGGCGGCCGGCGCTTCGAACGACCAAATGCACGTCCTTCACGTGGCGATTTGCCAACAAAGCGCCGACGAATCATTGTCGGGTGATCTTGAGGCCTTCATCGCGACGCAAAAGCCGCGTCTTGAATCGATGGGCATCAAGTTCGTGAACGTTCTCGCGTATGCTAACCTCGAGCTTCCGTCGTACTACACGTTCCACTCTTCCAAGGATTTCAAGGAAGACTTGTTGTACCGCGGTGAGCGACCCACTGTCGCTCACCTTCTCGAACTCGCTCGTCTCGAGAACTATGGCCTGACTCGTCTCCCGACTGTGAACCGTGATCTTCACATGTACGTCGGTGAGTCTTCGGTCGGTGCTCGGCGCGGTCCGGCAAAGCACTTGTTGTTGCGCCGTCTCTCTCACTCCAAGGATGTCATGGAAGGCGGGCTGGAGCGTGTTCTTGACAAGGCCGTCGAAGCGTTGTCTCTGTCTCTGATGGACAGCCGAGCCAAGGGTGCTTCCTCGTCCAGAATTTACGTCAACTTCTTGCCGCATTTCGAAGAACAAAACTTCTCCGTTGCCATCTCTTCTCTGAAGAACAAGCTCGCTGACTTCATCAGCCGCGAGTCTGCGTCTTTGCTCGCGCGACGAGTGGATGAAATTGAGATCCGCGTCCGCGTCGGCAAGGAGAAGGTGCCGCTTCGTCTCATGGCCACCTCCATGTCCGGCCAGTGGTTGAAGGTTGACATGTACAAGGAGTATTTGGAGCCGACGACAGGCAAGGCCGAACAGTTCTGCATGCTCGGCCCGAACGGTGAAGAGCAAGCGTGCTTCCTTGAGCCGTATCCGCAACCGGGTGCCCTGCAACAAAAGCGCGCCGTGGCCCGTGCGATCGGCACGACTTACATTTTCGACTTCCTTGGCCTTTTCGAAAAGGCCTTGGTTCTTGACTGGCGGGCTCACATCGCCGATGTCGGTGGTACGATGCCGAGTGAATTCTTCAGTGCTTCCGAACTCGTCCTAGGCGAGGATGGAGTGCTCACGAAGGAACAACGCCCGGCGGGATCGAACAACGTCGGCATGGTTGGCTGGCATTGCTTCATGAAAACGCCCGAGTACCCCCAAGGCCGCGAAATTGTCATCGTCGGTAACGATTGCACCTACATGTCTGGTTCTTTCGGTGTCAAGGAAGACGATGTCTACGACGCCGTTTCCAAGTATGCGCGCAACTTGGGCTTGCCGCGAGTTTACATCGCGTCTAACTCCGGCGCGCGCATCGGTCTCGTTGAGGAACTCAAGCCGTACTTCAAGATTGCGTGGATTGATGATTCCAATCCAGGCATGGGTTTCAAGTACCTCTACCTCACCCCGGACGATTACAAGGTGTTCCCGGAAGGTACCGTCGCGGCGGAAGAGATCGTCGAGGGTGGTGAAACTCGTATGAAGCTTACCGACATCATCGGTCAAATTCATGGCATCGGTGTCGAAAACTTGCGAGGCTCCGGTATGATTGCCGGCGAGCAATCTGCCGCGTACGCCGACGCCTTCACGTTGTCTTACGTCACCGGTCGATCCGTCGGTATCGGTGCCTACCTGTGCCGCTTGGGCCAGCGTAACATTCAAATGACGAATGGTCCGCTCATCCTCACCGGTTACTTGGCGTTGAACAAGCTGCTCGGCCGTGAAGTTTACACGAGCCAAGATCAGCTTGGCGGCCCGCAAGTCATGATGCCGAATGGTGTGTCTCACTTGCAAGTGTCTGACGACCAAGAGGGCGTTCGGTCCATCTTGAAGTGGTTGTCGTACACTCCGGCCACGTCCAAGTCGCAAGCGCCCGCGCTTCGCACGTCTGATCCGGTCGATCGCGACATTGATTTCATGCCGACGAAGACCCCGTACGATCCTCGCAACATGCTTGCGGGTGTGCAGTCGAACGGTGCTTTTGCTAAGGGTTTCTTCGATGTGAACTCGTGGACTGAGACGTTGCCTGATTGGGGTAAGTCCGTCGTCACCGGTCGAGCGCGTCTTGGTGGTATTCCTTGCGGTGTCATTGCCGTCGAAACTCGCTTGATGGAGCAACGCATCCCCGCCGACCCCGCCAACCCGGAATCGCGCGAAGCGGTTTTGGCTCAAGCTGGTCAAGTGTGGTTCCCCGACAGCGCTCACAAGACTGCGACTGCTATCAGAGATTTCAACAACGCCGAAAACTTGCCTCTCTTCATCTTTGCCAACTGGCGTGGTTTCAGCGGCGGTACCCGGGACATGTACGGAGAGATCTTGAAGTTCGGTGCCATGATTGTCGATGAACTTCGAGTGTACCGCCATCCGGTGTTTGTCTACATTCCGCCGAACGGTGAGCTTCGAGGTGGTGCATGGGTCGTCGTCGACCCGACCATCAACGAAGCGAGAATGGAGATGTACGCGGATAAGGAATCTCGAGGTGGTATCCTCGAACCACCAGGTATCTGCGAAGTCAAGTTCCGCTCAAAGGATCAGATCGCCGCGATGCACCGGTTGGACCCGATCCTCGCCAACTTGACTGAGGATCCGGAAAAGAACAAGGATGAGATCAAGAAGCGGGAAGCGAGCCTCTTGCCAATGTACACGCAAGTTGCGCACGAGTTCGCCGATCTCCACGATCGCAGTGGTCGCATGAAGGCCAAGGGAGTCATTCGAGACGTCGTCGAGTGGCAAAATGCTCGCCGCTATTTCCACGGTAGGCTCACGCGCAGACTTGCCGTGGACGCGTTAGCAAGTAGGATCAAGGAGCAGCTTGGCGACGTCGAGCTCGACAAGTCAGTCGAAGCTCTCGTCGAAGATGCCATCGCTGCTTCGGGGGTCAACGCGAACGACGACCGTGCGGTCGCCGCGTTGCTTGAAAACGGCTCTGATAAGGTGATGGCGGATGTCATGGTCAAGGGACGCGCCGCGCAAGTCGCCCAATTCGTGAGCGAACTCAAGGGCCTCGACGCGGAGGCCTTGAGCGCTATCCTCGCGCAAATGTAGGTCAACCTAGAAACCTACAATACGTACGCTTTGCAACAAAAACAAAAACAACATAATTCAATTACAACTCAGCGCAGCTATTAAGCGACGACAAAGGGCTTCGGTCAGCGCTCTCCACAAGATGTCGCCGTACATCTCGCGAGGTGAGTGCACGCAGAGCACGAGGGCCGTCGTCAATTCGCTCGTGACATCAACATTCGCGTGTAGCAGTGCTAATCTGACGCAATGATACAAATCTCTCGTGTACTCGACACCATCGATGGGCAAAGCATACTTCTCGTAGGACGCCCTGATGAGACGTTTCAACGCCCACGTGAGCGAGCGTTCTGAACCATGCCGAATCGCGGCGTCGACGTCGTCGTGCACACTTTCCAAGATTCGAGGCTTTGGAATTCGCGCGCTCGACGGCAGGGAAGTTGGAAGGGGTGATCCGAAAATGGTTACGCTTTGCGTCGCGATGACAAAAGTATCCACCGAAGCACTCGTTGCAATTTCTGCTTCCGACGCGACGTACTCAAAACGAACATCACACTTCTTCACCATGTGTGCGTGACGAGGTAGCCACCGTTGCTTTAAATCGTCGCGCACGAAATCTTCGTCCAATTCGCGTTGACGAGTGATGACGATCAAGTCAACGTCAGAAATATTCTTGCGCGCGGTTCCATTTGCCACGGAACCACGACTATAAATCCCAATTAAATCTCCCTCTGCGATGTATTCTTTGATCATCGTCGCGCACTCGATCGCCGCAGTGCGCCACTCAACATTTGTCGATCTTTTCCAACCACTCGGATCGATCGGCATCACTTCACCCGTGCGTGGGTTGCGTGGCAAAACCGTGCCGACGTCAGACTCCACGAGCCCGCTGGAGACAAGACGCGCTAGCGCATTGGGTCTGTCGCGATTATTCGCCCAGCGTTGAAATTTTCCTGCGATATCATCGCTGTACTTCACACCACAACTGCGCTTGAATCGTTGCGTAACCGATGCGGACACACGATCGCCACAACTTTCGGTGTAGTGCGCCCAGCGCGGCGGGAAAATGAGCGCGTCTCCTGGCGCGATGATAGCCTCTCTAACGAGGGCACGCGGCGCGAAGCGTCTTCCTCGTCGACGAAGAGGATGCCAATTCGGATACAAGTCAATCGCAGAAAGCGCGAACGGTTGATACAAAAGCATGCGCTTCGTTCCTTCGCCGACTTGGACCAACGTGCTCGTCGACGCGTCGAAATGCATCGGCGACACCGACCCGGCGAGCGCGAGCCACAACCTGCGCTCCTGCGACTCCTCACCGAGCGCGCCGAACGCATCGCTCAATCCCCCGACGCATTCGAGCGTCATTTTTTGCGATAGTTTCGACTGCACGTACGCCCCATCGCCGCCCCATCGCAAAACTTTCGCCGCCGCCGCCGCGAAATCCATCGTCGCCGTCTCGCTCGGCGCCGCGAACTTTCCCTCTCGCACCGCCTCGTGCGACGCCTCGCAGTACACGAACTCCCGCGCGTCGCTCGTCGCCGACTTCGCCATCACGCGCACGTCGCACGTCCAATCGCCGTAATCTCGCACGAGCGTCTCCAGCGTCCACCGCTCGCTCGCGCGCCACGCCTTCGCGCCGCCCCTGACCACGAGCGGTTCGCGCAGCCGCGCGAGCGCTTCCCCGAGCGCGCGCGCGTCGACGCGCGCCGCGACGACGTCGCGCTCGTAATCGATCGTCGCGCACGCCGTCACCGCGCGCGCGTCGACGTCGATCGGCGGCGTCTCGAGCGTCGCGCGTCGCGCGTTCGGTCGCAGCGGTCGACCGAGCGCGACGGCGACGCGCGCGCGCGCGCCGTCCGCGCGCTCGCGCGTCGACGGCGACGCCGTCGACGCCGTCGACGCCGACGCCGTCGACGACGCGCGCATCGCGGGCGCGCGCGTCGCGCGGTGCGGGACGCGCGCGGGACGGCGGCGTCGTCCGAGCGGGACGCGCGACGGCAGAGCGCGGCGCGCGCGCGAGGCCTCGCGCGATGGCGCGCGATGGACCGCCGGTGAAGCGGTTGTTCAGGGACGTCGCGCGCGACGCGCTGGACGCCGAGCGAGAGCGGCGCCGGGACCGAGGGGAGTACGGGTCGTTTTGGGACGTGGCCAAGGAGATGCAAAAACGAGCGACGCGCGCGCGCGCGAGGATGCGCGCGCGCGGCGCGCGCGTGAAATCGCTGCCGGTGTTCTTCGATAAGGATGGACGCACGGGAGCGAGCGCGGTGTGGTGGAGGGACGCGTTCGCGGTGTCGGCGGCGCTCGACGGCGACGACGGCAGGGCGGAGGAGGCGAGCGAGGCGAGCGACCTCGGACACGCCGCGCGAGCGACGCTGTTTTTCGCGCAAGACATGAGTCGGGAGTTGTTGTTTGATTTACACCGGTGCGCGAGCTCGCTGAGCTTTTGGGAGGTGCTGCGAGATCGGCCGAGCGGGCAGGCGCGGTTTTTGCTCCTGAACACGGGGCCGAGGAATTTCGTGGCGCTCGCGAGGGAGGGGGCGTATCGTTTGTGGTGTCACGCGCGCGCGGCGTTGAACGGGACGGACGCGAAGTTTGCGCTTCCGAGCGCGAGCGCGCGAGTGATCATCGATGGGCGAGTGAACGCGTTGAATGAGTTGCAGGTGAGCTTGGCCAGCGTCGTCGGCCGCGTCCATCATCACGCGGACACCGTCGCGAACGCGAGCGGGGAGAGTTCGTTGAGCGCGAGCATGGGGGGAGAGTCGAGAGAGATGACGCGCCAGGCGATCATCGAGGCCACGGATGGTTTATTAGAGTGTTTAGAACAAGTGAAAGAGTACGCGACGAAGTCGAGAGAAACCGTGGGAGACTTGGCAAAAGTGTCAAACTCGTCGCGGCTCGCGGCGAGGGATTCGCCAAAGTTGTTAAAGTCTCTGCAACGATTGAGTCACGGCACGCGGCTGCGAGATATGATGCCCGATTTGCCCGAGCCCACACCACGGTCGAGCACGCGATCGAGTGGTGATTCTGATCGCGATGTGTCTCCGGGACCGCCGCGTCCTTTGAGCCGCTTGCAGCGGTTGGCGAGCATGGACTTGAGCAAGCAGCCCGAAGACGCCGCGGTCGCGCATCGCTTCCGACAGCCTCTCGTCGTCAACGGTCGGCCACTTTCTCTGCCAAAGGTAAACGATACGATTTGGCAGGCGTTGAATCGCGT
>Ga0222715_10003689_pt1 | contig 13560 bp, 8 predicted proteins | sample C33_9DmetaG_FD_165056 | JGI IMG/M metagenome (GOLD analysis project Ga0222715, IMG submission 165056) | Estuarine water microbial communities from San Francisco Bay, California, United States - C33_9D | ecosystem: Environmental > Aquatic > Marine > Unclassified | place: USA: California...
ATTTGAATCTTCATATAATTAATATATTTACTAAATAATATTAAAATAAAAATTTGAGTTTTTGGAGAGTGATTCTTTCAATCTTATTTCCACCACTTTCAGTCATTGATAAAGGTTGTGGATCTATTATGATAGTATTTATTCTTACGCTTTTTGGATGGGTTCCTGGTGTTATTGCTGCTTTGGTTATTTTAAATAATAATAAATGAATAGAGATATAGTTTTACATGATTTGGGTTTATTAGACTATCAACAAGCTGTAGATTATCAAACTAAAATTTTTAATAAAATTATTGATCAAAAACTTAAAAATAGAAAGTCAGTTAATAAAGAAATTACTCAAAATCACCTAATTTTTGTTGAACACCCCAATGTGTATACTCTTGGTAAAAGTGGTGATATTAATAACCTTTTATTAAGTAAAGAAGATTTAGAAAAAAAAGAGATTCAATTTTTTAATACGAATCGAGGAGGAGATATTACATGCCACGGCCCAGGTCAAATTGTTTGTTATCCAATTTTAGATCTAGATAATTTTTTCTCTGACATTCATAAATATCTTAGATATCTAGAGGAGGTTGTAATTCAAACATTAAATGAATTTGGAATAAAATCTGAAAGAAGTCCTGATGAAACTGGAGTTTGGATAGAACCTAAACAAATCTCAGCAAGAAAAATTTGTGCAATGGGAGTAAAAGCCAGTCGCTGGGTTACTATGCATGGATTTGCTTTAAATGTAGATAATGATTTAAGTTATTTCAAAAATATTATCCCTTGTGGGATATCAAATAAGTCAGTTACTTCTATTACAAATGAGATAGCAAATCAAGTGGATAAATCTGATGTTAAAGAAAAAATAATTAAAAATTTCGAAAATATTTTTTCGGCGAAATTAATTAATGGTATAAATTAAAATTTCATTTTTTTCTCCCAGTGTTGTTATATATTTTTGTAATAGTTTGTCTTCAAAATAATCTATAGAGCTTGATCCATAAATTGGAAAATTCGGTAATATATTTGCGTTAGAATCAAATAAATAAATTTTATTTTCTTGTTTATCGTTAATAGAAATTATATCATTTGACTTAGTTTTAAAAATTTTTGGTTTAGAATAATCTCCAAATTTAAGTTCAATGATTTTTTCATTTATTGTTAAGATATTCTCGCTTAAGTAAACAAGATTATCTCTGTCAGCATTAATTAAATATTTACTTTCAAGGGGTAAAGGATTTTTTATTATTTTACCATCAGTTCCTATTTTAATAATATTATTTTCAGAATCAATAGTAGTAAAATAATTACTATTAAGAAAAATTTCATTGTTGATGTTTTTAAGTTTATTTTCAATTCTGATATTACCTCTCCTGTCTGTAATTATCAATTTATTATTTTCATTAAAAATTAGATAATCCTTACTTCCAATTCTAAAATGTTTTGGGCTTTTGGTCAATTCACCTTTTAAATTTTTTTTAGAAAAACCACTAACATTTCTCATCTTTGAGTTAATAACTTTTATGTTATTGTCAAAAAGAAAAAATCTATAATTTTTTATTTTATCATAATCAAAGACAGAAAGACCTAATTTATTTTTGTTTTTAACTTTTTTTACAACATTACTATTCTTATCAATGATTTGAAAGTCCTCAGTAGTATTGAATGCATATTGTAGTCTTCCATTTTTATAAAGATCCACTTGAACTATTTCTCCAATAATTTTTGCTCCAATATCCTTTTTCCATATTAATTCACCATCAATAGAAATTAGAAATAATTGATTTTTTTCGTCCTGAAAAATAATTTCTCTTTTTTTTGTAACATAATTTGTAACAAATTTTGGTGTGCTTATAATGTTATTTTCAATTTTGAAATTATTTACAAGATTTATTTTGTTCTTATCAGGTTTTACAATATTTTTTAAAACACTATGAGTATTGTAAATTAAATTTTCATCTAATGTTATCAAATTTATCATATAAGGAAAATCGTCAACTGAAACATCTAGATTTTTTAAAATGCTGCTTTTTATATTTTTTAGATTAGATAGTTTTAAATAATTATTTTTTGTTGGAATTTTGCTCTCAAGTTGTAGGTATCCTTCCTCATCAATAATAGTGGAGTTGCTCGACAAACTAACTATAAACCTTTCGATTTCTTCTTTTGATTGACTAATAATTAATCTATTTCCTAAAATACTTGCAAAGTTTTGTTTAAGTTTATAATCATTGAAATATAAATTATCAAAATTTAAAATATTCTTTTTTAACGAATAAACTGCATAGTCTCTGTAATTGTAAGGACTATCACTTATTTCATTAATTTTTCTTTCTAATAATTCATTTTCTTTAAAATTTACTAGAAAAATAGAATCTTTGATTGTGTTTAATGTTCCAAACTCATTTATATCAATTAATAGAGAATCTGTTTTTAATTTACCTATTTGAGTAATAGATTCCGTTTTTTCAATATTTTCTAAATAATTATAAAAATTAAAACTGTAACGTTCAAACTCTAAAAAATTGTAAGGGATTAAGTCTTTAAGATTACTTTTACTAGGCTTGGTTCCATTTAAGTAAGAAATATTTTTTGGAATAGAATCATTAAGTAACGCTAAACCGTTAAATGTCAATCCATTTTTATTTAATTCAACATCAAATTGAAACCAGTTTGATAATTTGGAAATATTTATTATGTCAGTTAATTTGTCAGAATCCACAAAACCTTTTAATTCCTTTGATATAAAAATTGTAATATTTGAATTTGATATATTATATAACTCTTCTAATTCATTGTTAGAATTTTTTAATACAAGATTTGAATTTCTAATAGAATTTTCAATTAATAATTTACTTTCTGATTCTATATGTATACCATTCTTCAATGTTGAATAATAAAAATTATTATCGTTACCAATTCTTTTTATAATGTGACGATCATAAACTATTGAATCAATAATATTTTTTTGAAACTTTGAATTTGTATTTGATTTGGAAAAGATAATTGGAGTTATCTTGTTTTTACCAATTGTATGATAACTTACTAAAATGTCAGAATCACCAATTTTTGATAAAATAGAATCATTATCGACATTAAGAATTTTATTTAAGTTTCGATTAAAATTTATTAAATTTTTTTCTGAATAATTATTATTTTTTATTAAAAGTACAGGGTTAGTGGGGACAAGATCAATTAATCTATTAGTATTGTTATTTTGTTGACAACCTGCAAGAAATAGTAATAATATAATCCAACTTTTTTTCATAATAAATTGTGAGGTAAAAGTAATGAACTATTCACTTAATTTAAAGTAACTTAAAACTTTTTCTGTGATGTTTTGTAACACCAAATTTTAAAATTGCTTTTCTATGTTCTTTTGTTGGGTACCCATTATTTTTATCCCATTTATAGTTGACGTTTTGAATTGACATAGTTTTCATTAATTCGTCTCTTGATGTCTTCGCTAAAATAGAGGCTGCTGCAATATTCATATATTTTGAATCCCCTTTAATAATGCATTTAAAAGGGATTTTAAGTTTGGTATTAAATCTATTTCCATCTACCAAAATAAACTCAGGTTTAGTTTTGAGATTAAGTATAGCTTTGTTCATAGCTTGTATGGACGCATTTAAAATATTTATTCTATCAATAGTTTTTACATCTATATGAACTATTGAGTAGTCAATTGCCTTCTCAATTATTATTTTTTTTAACCTGTTTCTCTTGAGTTCTGAGAGTTTTTTAGAATCTGTTAATTCACTGTTTTTAAAATCTTTAGGAAGAATTACTGCGGCAGCTGTAACTGGACCTGCTAAACATCCTCTACCAGCCTCATCTGTACCACATTCTAAAAGTTTCGAAAAGGAATTGATTAACATAATTAATAAAATTAAAAATTTTAAAATAATTAAATGAAATGAATAACTTTGAATCAAACAGAAAAATGAAGATTTATTACTTTATATTATTTCTATTATTAAAATTGAATTTTTTATACAGTCAAGAAGCTTCTGATCTTAGTTCTTTATCAAGAAGTATGGAAACGCAAAATGATTCCATCTCCAAAGAAAAAACTCCACCCATAAATAAATACTTAATTTTTGATCAAAAGGGAGATTCAACTGTAGTTGACACATCTTTAACTTTAAAAAAATATTATAAGTTCAATTATTTAAGAAAAGATAATTTAGAAAAATTAAAATTTTCAAACTTTGGACAGTCTTATAATTCCTTAACTTATGGCTACGAAAAGTCATCATTGCCATTTTCAAGTTTTTCTTCTAAACAACATGCCTACTTAAAATCAAGCGAAGTAAAATATTATAAAGTGCCTACTCCACTAACTGAACTATTATTTAAATCAGTAATGAAACAAGGTCAATTTACTGATGTTCTGTTTTCAACCAATACATCTGAAAATTTTAATTTTTCAATATCATTCAAAGGAATGAGGTCTCTGGGAAATTATCAAAATATATTATCTGGACTTAAGAAATTTCGTTTTACATCTAATTATAACTCAATTAATGAAAAATATAAATTTAAAACGCATTATGTCAGTCAAAATTTTGAAAACAGAGAAAATGGTGGATTAACTAATTCATCTGTAGATAATTTTGAATCTGAGGATAATTTGTTTTCAGAAAGATCAAAACTTTCTGTGAAATTTGAAGATGCCATTAGTCATTTTTTGAGCAAGAGGTTTTTCTTAGATCATCAATTCAGGGTATTAAAGTCTAAAAAAAATAATTCTCTATTTATAGGTCACATATTTGAGTACGAGACAACTTATAACGCTTTTGAACAAAATAATCCTACCCCGTTTTATGGCAGTTCTGCAACTCCGATCAATGATAAGACTCAAATTAAAACCATGTCCAATAAATTTTATACTTATCTAAGCTCTAAGTTTTTTGGAAATATCAAAGTTTCTTATTTAAACTACAATTATAATTATTTAACAAATACCTTAAGTTCATCTGAATTAGGTTTTAATGAAAATGAAAATTCTATTTCATTTGAGTTAGAAAACACCATTTTCAATCATGAGTTGCGTGGAAAATTAGAAAAAAATTTATTTGGAGATAGGCTGGGAGACTTAATTAATATCGTTTTAGTATCACAAAATAAAAACTTTAATTATTCTTTAGGTTTTAATACATTAAATAAACATCCTGGTTTGTATTTTGAACTTTTTGAAAGTAATTATTCAGAGATTAGATGGGCAAATAAATTGAACTCAGTTAAAATCAATAATATTAATTTAGAATTTAATTCTAGAACTTTTGGTTCTTTGAATTTTGATTTCACTAAAATTGATAATTTCACCTATTTTGATTTAAAAGATAAATCTACATTAAATGATGATCAAGATTTAAAATTAATTCCTAAAGTTAATCAACATACTAATTCAATTAATTATTTAAAATTAAAATGGCAAAAGGAATTTAAATTTGGAAAATTTGGATTAGATAATACATTTATTTTTCAAAACGTTGATCAAGATCAGAATATATTAAACTTACCAAATTATATTTTTAGAAACACTATTTATTTTTCAGACCATGTTTTTAAAAGAGCTATGTTTTTACAAACAGGATTAACTTTCAAGTATTTTTCAAAGTATTATGCCAATGAATACAATCCTTTAATAAGCTCTTTTCATGTTCAAAATGATAAGAAAATTGGAAATTTTCCAATGATAGATGTTTTTGTTAATGCAAGGATTAAAAGAACTCGACTATTTTTAAAGGCTGAACATATTAATTCGACTATAACAGGTAATAATTTTTATTCTACTCCTTCATATCCATACAGGGATTTTATAATAAGATTTGGATTAATATGGAATTTCTTTAACTAATAATATTATCTAACTAAAGGAAGGTCACCTTTTTCTTTAGTTTCAAGTTTGGATGACCCCATTAAAAATTTATCAACTTGGTATGCAGCTTCTCTTCCTTCGGAAATTGCCCATACAATAAGTGATTGACCTCTTCTCATATCACCAGCAGAGAAAATATTGGGAATACTTGTCTGATAGTTTTTTGTTTTAATTTGTTGATTTTCGTTAGTTTCTAAATTTAATTTATCAATTAAATCTGGTTCGTGGCCAGTAAACCCTAAAGCAAGCAGAGCTAAATCACATGGCCATAGTTTTTCGGATCCATCAATTTCTTTTAGCTGTGGTCTTTTTCCATCTTCTTTAATCCATTCGACCTCAATTGTTTTTAAACTTTTTACATTTCCTTTACTATCTCCAACAAATTCTTTAGTTAAAATACTCCATTCACGATGAATCCCTTCTTCGTGAGAAGAGGTTGTTTTTAGTTTAAATGGCCAGTATGGCCATGGATTTTCATCAGATCTATCTTTACTTGGCTTTGGCATTATTTCGAAATTAGTTACCGATTTAGCCTCTTGTCTATTTGAGGTTCCAATACAATCAGATCCAGTGTCACCTCCACCAATCACTATTACATGTTTACCTTTTGCATTTAAAGATTTTTTTGTCTTGTTTAATCCATCAACTACTTCATTTTGAAGTGTTAAAAATTCCATTGCTTGTTTTACTCCCTTTAGATCAGATCCTTTTATTGGTAGATTTCTTTTGATCGTTGCTCCTCCACATAAAACAATAGAGTCGTATTTTTTTAATTTATCACAAGCTAAATCTTTTCCAACCTCAGTATTTGAGAAAAATTTAATACCCTCTTTTTCTAAAATTGATAATCTTCTGTCGATAATATGTTTTTCCATTTTGAAATCAGGAATACCATATCTTAATAAACCTCCTATTTTTTGATCTCTCTCAAAAACATGTATAGTGTGCCCTGCTTTATTTAATTGTTGAGCAGCTGCAAGTCCTGCAGGACCAGAACCAACTACTGCAATTTTTTTGCTAGTTCTTTGAGAGGGTGGATTTGGTTTAATCCACCCTTCTTTGAAACCTCTTTCAACGATATACTTTTCAATCATTTCAATTGAAACAGGTGGATTTATAATTCCCAAAACACAAGCCGCTTCACATGGGGCAGGACATAATCTTCCAGTAAATTCAGGAAAATTATTTGTAGAGTGTAGTAGATATAAAGCCTTTTCCCATTCATTATTATATACGGCATCATTAAAATCAGGAATTAAATTTCCTAAAGGACAGCCAGAATGACAAAATGGAACACCACAGTCCATACATCTTCCACCTTGTTCCTTCAGTTTATCATCAGAGGGTTTAAGAGTAAATTCTTTATAATTTTTTACTCTTTTCTTGACGGGTATTAATCCTTCATCCGTTCTTTCATATTCAATAAATCCTTTTAATTTACCCATGAAAATTAATTTACTATTTCGTCAATTTTTTCTTTTGCCATTTTTTCCAGGGCTAGTTTATACTCTGTTGGCATTATTTTAACAAAATTTGATGATTCTTTTTTCCAATTATTTAGAATTTTTTCTGCCACTTTACTTGATGTATAAGTAAAGTGATTTTCAATTAGTGTTTTGATTAAATCTAAATCTTGATTTGAAGGATTTTCAAATTCTATCATTTCAATATTAAAGTTTCTTTTATCAAAATTCTGTGTCTTGTAAATATAAGCGGTTCCACCACTCATACCAGCAGCAAAATTTCTTCCAATGTCCCCAAGAATGATGGCTGTTCCACCTGTCATATACTCACATCCATGATCACCAACACCTTCAACAACAGCTTGAGCTCCAGAATTTCTAACACAGAATCTTTCACCAGCAATACCATTTATATAAGCTTCTCCAGCTGTTGCACCATATAATGCAACATTTCCTGTTATTATATTTTCTTCTGATTTAAAGTCAGCCTCTTTTGGAACTTTAACAATTATCTTAGCACCTGATAATCCTTTGCCAAAATAATCATTAGTGTTTCCATCAACAATTAGAGAAAGACCATGTGTTCCAAAAGCACCAAAACTTTGACCGGCAGCTCCCTTAAAATTCAATTCCAATGTGTCTTTTGGAAGCCCTTTTGCGCCATATAGTTTTGAAATTTCGTTACTTAGAATTGTTCCAACTGTTCTGTCTGTATTTTTAATTTTATATGATAAACTCATTTTTATCTTTTTCTCTATAGCGAGTTTAGCTTCTTTTAAAATTTTAAAATCAATAACATTTTCTAAATTATGATCTTGAGTAGTGATGTTTTTTAGTGGAGTATTATAAGGAACGTTCGGTTTGTAAAGAATCTTAGACAAATTAATTCCTTTAGTTTTGTAGTTTTTAATAGCATCCTCCATATTAATTTTTTGGCTTTGGCCTACCATTTCATCAACTGTTCTAAAACCTAATTGAGCCATTATTTCCCTAAGTTCTTCTGCAACAAAGTACATGAAGTTGATTACATGTTCCGGCTTTCCTTTAAAGTTTTTTCTTAATTCAGGATCTTGAGTAGCTATACCAACAGGACAAGTATTTAAATGGCATGCCCTCATCATAATACATCCTGACGCTATTAATGGAGCAGTGGAAAAACCAAATTCTTCAGCACCTAATAAACATGCAATAGCTACATCTCTCCCAGTTTTTAATTGCCCATCACATTCAATTACAACTCTTCCTCTTAAATCGTTCATTACGAGAGTTTGTTGTGCCTCAGCAATTCCTAACTCCCAAGGGAGACCCGCATGTTTTAATGACGTTAAGGGAGAAGCACCAGTTCCTCCATCGAAACCAGAAATTAAAATAACATCTGCTTTAGCTTTTGCAACACCAGCTGCAATTGTACCAACACCAACTTCAGAAACTAATTTTACGTTGATTCTGGCTTCTCTATTTGCATTTTTTAAATCATAAATTAGTTGAGATAAATCTTCAATTGAATAAATATCATGATGGGGAGGAGGAGAAATCAAACCTACATAAGGTGTTGAATTTCTGACCGCAGCAATCATTGGATTTACTTTTGGACCAGGTAATTGTCCGCCTTCACCAGGTTTTGCCCCTTGAGCCATTTTGATTTGAATTTCTTTAGCACTGCTTAAATAGTGAGAGCTTACACCAAATCTACCAGATGCAACTTGCTTTATTGCACTATTTTTCCAAACACCATTTTTATCCTTAATAAATCTGCTAGAATCTTCTCCTCCTTCACCTGAATTACTTTTCCCCCCGATTCTATTCATCGCAATGGCTAAGTTTTCATGTGCCTCTTTACTTATTGAGCCATATGACATAGCACCTGTCTTAAATCGTTTTACAATTTCGGTCCAAGGTTCAACTTCTTCGATTGGAATAGGATCAAAATCAACAAGTTTGAACATTCCTCTAATGGTCATCAATTGTTTATTTTGATTATTGATTAAATCTGAATAAACTTTATAAGTTTCAATTTTATCTTCTTTTACTGCTTGTTGTAATTTTGAGATAGTAGATGGATTTAAAAGATGAGCTTCTCCATTTCTTCTCCAGCGGTAGTTTCCCCCAATTTCTAAGCTTACAAATTTATTTTTGTGGTTAAAAGCATCAGAATGTCTTTTGGAAAGTTCTTTTTCAAGGCTATACAAACCTATCCCTTCAATTCTCGTAGGAGTATTAGAAAAATACTTTTCAGTGAAACTTTCTCTAAGACCTAATGCTTCAAAAATCTGAGCTCCACGGTACGAATGTAGAGTGGAAATACCAATTTTATTCATAACCTTCAGAATACCTTTATCAATTCCTTTGTTATAGTTATAGATAGATTCTTTTAATGATAGATCTCCGAAAGCACCTTTAGAATGATGATATTCAATTACTTCATTTACTAAGTACGGATTTATGGCACTTGCTCCATAACCAAATAACATTGAAAAATGATGAGGTTCTCTTGGTTCAGATGATTCTATGACTATTCCAAACTTGGATCTTTTTTTAGCTTTCATTAAAACGTGATGAACATTTGAACAAGCTAATAGAATTGGAATTGCTCCTTTTTCTTTTGTTACCCCTCGATCACTTATTATTATAATATTATATCCATCTTCAACAAAAGATTTAACGTCATTGACCATTTTATCTAGTGCTTCTTCAATTCCATTGTGACCTTTAATAACGTCGTATAGGGCATTTACTGACGCCGTTTTGAAGTTTTTATTTTTTATAAATTTTATTTTATCTAAATCTTCATTTGAAATAATCGGATTGTTGATTTTTAGTTTTTTACAATGATCAGGAACTATATCAAAAATGTTGAAATCACTTCCAATTCCAAGTCCAGTATCAGTAACTATTTCTTCTCTTATTCCATCAAGTGGAGGATTAGTTACTTGGGCAAAAAGCTGCTTGAAATAGTTAAACAATAACTGTGGTTTAGTAGATAATACTGCAAGAGGTGTATCAGATCCCATTGAACCAATAGCTTCTTTTCCAGAAGAACACATTGGAAGTATTATGGTTTTCAAGTCTTCTTGTGTGTAACCAAAAATTCTCAATCTTGTTTCAAAATTAACTTTTTCTTTAGGAGTTTTATTGCCAGTATATGGAACATCTTTTAATGGAAGAACATTTTGATTTATCCATTTTCTGTATGGATATTTATTGACAATACTATTTTTAATCTCTTCATCCTCTATAATCCTTCCTTCATTCATATCAACTAAAAACATTTTTCCAGGTTCAAGTCTACCGTGAGATTGAACATTTTTAGGTTCTATATCCACAACTCCAGTTTCAGATGACATAACTACATAACCATCTTTGGTTACAGTATATCTAGATGGTCTTAGTCCATTTCTATCCAATAAAGCACCAATATATTTTCCGTCTGTAAATGGAATTGATGCTGGGCCATCCCAAGGTTCCATTATACTTGAGTTAAATTCGTAAAATGCCTTTTTTTCATCTGACATAGATTTATGTTTTTCCCATGCTTCAGGAACCATCATCATCATAATTTCTGGAAGAGATCTACCTGTTGTCAGTAACAACTCTACAACCATATCCATTTGTGCAGAATCTGACTTACCCTTTAAAATTGTTGGAAAAATTTTAGAAATGTCCTCACCAATGAATTCACTTTTCATAAGTTCTTCTCTTGAATTCATTCTAGTAACATTTCCTTTAATTGTGTTTATTTCTCCATTGTGACACATGTATCTGAAAGGCTGAGCTAAGTCCCATGTTGGAAAAGTATTAGTGGAAAATCTTTGATGAACAAGAGCAAGGCGAGTTACTAAATCAGGGTCTTTAAGATCCAAATAAAAACGATCAATGTCTTCAGGAATTAAAAGCCCTTTGTAAATTAATGTTCTGTTGTGTAAACTTGAAAAATAGAAATAATTTTTTTGATGTAATACACTATTGTATATTTCATTTTCAGCAATTTTTCTAGCAATAAATAATTTTGTATTAAACTCAATATCTGTTAATTGAGTATTATTTTTTCCAATAAAAACTTGTTTAATGATTGGTTGAGTTTTTGCTGCAATTGACCCAACAACCTTTGAATTTACAGGAACAGTTCTCCATCCCAAGATGTCTAAACCTTGTTTGGTTATTTCTTTTTCAAAGATTTCAACACAATAGTTTAACTGATTTATCTTTTGTGGAAGAAAAACCATTCCAACAGCATATTGGTACGAATCCGGAAGTTCAAAATTACATTGTTTTGTAAAAAAATCGTGTGGAATTTCAATTAATATTCCAGCTCCATCTCCTGTTTTACCATCTGAACTAACAGCACCCCTGTGCTCCAAACATGTTAATATATTTAAAGCTTTTGGAATTATGTTATTTGTTTTCTCTCCTCTGAGGCTACAAATAAAACCAGCACCACAATTATCGTGCTCGTATTCAGGGGAGTATAAACCTTGTTTTTTAGGCAGCATAAAAGTATTAATTGGAACTTACAAAGATAATACATAAAATATGCCTAAGAGCGTGATTGTATGTCAAATGCTCTAATTATATAAAGTTGATAATTAAAATCCTTAATATTGATGATTTGCTATTTTTCTTCTTTTAAATTAAGAATTTCATAATTTTTGACCAATATGACTTTCTTTATTTTTTTTTATACTTTTGGGCCTAATATTTAAAATGATGGAAATAATAATTATAGGAGTATTTGTTTTGGGTTATCTTTTAATAACACTTGAACACACGATTAAGATTGATAAATTAATCCCTGCATTGGCAATGATGGGAATTCTTTGGGCTATTATTGCTCTTAATCATTTGGATGTTTATGATATTAATTTAGAATTATTAAAACTTGAACCAACTCACATCGAAGAGGTTCTTTTGCATCATTTAGGCAAAACAGCGGAAATTCTAATATTTCTTTTGGGAGCGATGACAATAGTAGAAATTATCGATTATTTTGATGGTTTCTCTGGAATTAAACAAGTTATCAAGACTAGAAGTAAGGTGAAAATTCTATGGATTTTTGGTTTTTTAGCTTTTGTATTATCTGCTATAATTGATAACCTTACTGCAACAATTGTATTAATCACACTTCTTCAAAAACTTGTAAAAGTAAGGTCACTTAAATTGTGGTATGCTGGATTAATCATTATAGCTGCTAATGCCGGAGGAGCATGGTCTCCAATTGGCGATATTACCACTACCATGTTATGGATTGGAAACAAAGTGAGTGAAATTAATCTTGTTAAGTATTTGATAATTCCTTCTTTGGTTTGTATGATAGTTCCATTTATAGTTGCCTCTAGATTTAGTATTTTCAAAGGTGATTTGGAAGTAACTGAAATTAGTGAAGAAAATAATCCTCATGGAAATAAAATGCTATTTTTAGGTTTGGGTTCAATACTATTTGTCCCATTTTTTAAAGTTATTACTCATCTCCCACCTTATGTTGGAATGATGCTCTCTTTAGCATTTGTTGCTACCATAGCTGAAGTTTTATCGAACAAAAAAATTAATATTTCTAATGTTGATTCTGAAAGCGATGCAGTTGCTCATCATAGTCCTGTTCATCACTCACTTTCAAAAATAGAACTTCCTAGTATCTTGTTTTTCTTGGGAATTTTATTAGCTGTAGGCGCATTAGAATCTTTAGGAATTCTATTTAATTTTGCTGGCTATTTAACAGAGATATTTCCAAACACAGATGTTTTGATGATATTATTTGGATTTTTATCAGCTATAATTGATAATGTTCCATTGGTTGCTGCTTCAATGGGAATGTTTCCAAATTTAATTGATGATCCATTATGGCACGCATTAGCTTTTTCAGCAGGAACTGGTGGTAGTATGCTTATAATTGGTTCTGCAGCTGGAGTAGTTGCTATGGGTATGGAAAAGATTGACTTTTTTTGGTACTTAAAAAAAATTGCTATTCTAGCCCTAATCGGATTCTTATCAGGCTATGGTACATTTATGTTACTTAGAGATTTTGTTCTTTAAAAATCATGGACTATCCACAAACAGTTAATTGGCTATTTGACCAACTACCTGTTTATCAAGTTGATGGGTTTTTTAAATACAAAGTTGATTTAAAACCTATAATTAGGGTTTGTAACCACCTAGATAATCCACAAAATAATTTTAAATCCATTCATGTTGCAGGTACAAATGGTAAAGGATCATCTTCACACA
>Ga0222715_10003691_pt1 | contig 13553 bp, 7 predicted proteins | sample C33_9DmetaG_FD_165056 | JGI IMG/M metagenome (GOLD analysis project Ga0222715, IMG submission 165056) | Estuarine water microbial communities from San Francisco Bay, California, United States - C33_9D | ecosystem: Environmental > Aquatic > Marine > Unclassified | place: USA: California...
AAGCTAATTTACCAATTTCTGCAACTACTTTTGTAAAACTACCTTTAGATGCAAATGATCCAGCAAACACTTGTAATGTTTAAAAAAAATAAGTAATAATAATATATATGGCTGCGATAATAGAAGTAAAATACTTCAACACATTCCTTCTTAAGAAAGTAAACAAATTGCAAACCAGGCCAGCACCTGGTTATGGCAACATACCTGTGTGGAATGGTTCAATGGGTATACCTGCCGCTAAAGGAGGTTATCCTAGGCCTAACGGAAACGCTGTTCCTAATAATTGGGTAATAGAAGAATCAAGAATAAACGGTGGTTATAATAATACTACAGTATCTTTTGGAGCTAAAGCTTATTTAGTAGAAGAAGAACCTAACGGAACTAGACGTGGTAATTCATTAATATACTCTGGTATATTTAATTCTAGAACTGGTATTAATAATACAAATGTTTTTTCTGTAGCAGACGATATAGTTAAATCTGTAGATCCAGCAAATGGGTCAATACAAAAACTATACGCAGAAGATACTAATTTAAATATATTTCAAGAACTAAAAGTAAGTAGAGCGTTAATAGACAAAGACGCTATATATTCTGCAGAAGGTGGAGGAACTGTAACTAGTGCTAATTTGGTTATTGGAGCAATACAACCTTATTTAGGTAAGTTTGGTATAAGTACAGATCCTACTAGTTTTGCAATATACGGTAGAAATAAATATTTTTCTGATAGAAATAATAACGTTATACTAAGGCTTTCTCAATCAGGTTTAGACGAAATATCATCGGCTAATATGGTGGATTATTTTAGAGATACATTAGGTGGTCTAACAGTTGCTGGTGTTGAAGGTAAAATACTAGGTGGTTATGATATTTATAACAAACAATATGTCGTGTCAACTCAAGAACCTAACAATAACACTATTGACTCTGGTTATGATACTTTAGCTTATGATGAACTTGTAAAAGGTTGGACTAGCTTTTTTAGTTATAAACCAGACCAAATGTTTAGCTTAGGTAATCAGTTTTATAGTCTTAACTCAGGTAAACTTTACCAACATTATTCACAGAGTGCAACAAGAAATGTTTTCTATTCTGATGGAGTTTCTGGATCAGCTTTAACAGCTACAAACCCTACAGCAGGAACAGGTTATGCAACACCACCAAGTGCAGGCGTTGCAACTGCTGCAACATCAGGTAGTGGTAGTGGTATGAAAGTTACTTTTACACAAGCAGGAGGTGTTGTGCAGGCTAATACAATTGCGATTGTTGATAGAGGTGATAATTATCAAGTTGGAGATACTGGAACTATAACAACTGGAAATGGAGCTGCGACTTATGTTATAGCTACTATAAACAACTCAACACCAACATCAATTACTTTTGTGTTTAATCCTAGCGTTGCAGCCTCTAAAAACTTTAAAACAGTTTCTTACGAAGGAAGTAATGGTTGGCAAGTTAATAGTTTTGTATCAGACACAGTTGGTAGAAACTTAAACTTTTCAAACAGCAACTGGGTTAACAGTGAAGATACTACTACCCAAGTTTATAGTTATACACAAGGAGCGTACATTCAAGGTGGTATACAATATTATGCTGGCTTTAATAGAAAAGAAAATTTATACGTAGCAAACTTAATAAATAACAGTCCTGCTACAAATGGAGAGGTTGGTAATATTCAAATAAACGCAGGTGGTGTTAGTTATAATACAATGTCTGGTATTAAAGGATTTTACGCTACAGTAACAATATCAACAGATGCTGTTACTAACTTAGGAGGAGAAAAAGAATTGTTTGCTGTAAGCACAGAATACGTAGCAAACAATGGGTATTAAAAAATTAATTAAAACAATATAAAATGGCAGTAATAACAGGCGCTATAATAGGAGGAGCAATGTCTTTGGCCGGTGGAATTTTTGGCGGTAGAGCAGCTAGAAGACAAGCTAGAGCAGCAAAATCAAGAATGAGAAAACTAAACTCTAAGCTTAATAGTTTAGAAGCTAATAGACAAGATATAATAAATCCTTACGCGGATGTTACAAGTACAGCTGACATGTTAAGTAATCCTTTTACTCAATTAAGTGTTTCTACAGCTGCTATGGATATGCAAATAGAACAAACAGACCAAGCTCTAGCAAACACATTAGATGCACTTAGACAAACAGGTGGTGGAGCTGGTAGCGCAACTGCTTTAGCACAAGCTGCTTTACAAAGTAAAAAAGATGTTGCTGCAGATATTGAAAGACAAGAAGTTCAAAATGATAAAGCTAGAATACAAGGTGAGGCTAATTTACAAAAAGATTTAATAGCTGAAGCACAAAGAATGCAAAGTGTAGATGTGCAAGGTAAGCAGTTTGTTTATAGCGAAACAGAAAAAAGAGAACAACAACAATTAGATAGAGTTTCTAATCAAATAGCAGCTCAACAACAAAACTTAGCAACTGCTCAAGCTAATCAATCAGCAGCCACATCTGGTATGTTTAATGCACTTGGTGGTATTGCTACTAGCGCTTTTGGATCGTAAATTTTAAAACATGGAAAACAAAAATACAGTAAAAAATCTTTTCATAAGGCAAGCACAAAATAGCGATGCGTTAGGTTATAATTTAGATTATCTGTCTGCACGTGTGGATAATAACTTTAATATATTAGGTAATGCATATGAAGGATCTGGTAGAGTATATGCTTATTTAAAAAATAAAATAAACAATAACAGTTGTGATAGTGAAAATTGTAAAGATGAAATGCTTAAGTTACAGCAACTAGAAGCAGCACCACAAGCTTCTTTAGATTTTTTATCTGATATTGCGGCTGAATTACAAAAAACAGAAGATACTAATTTTGATCCAAACAATAATTACATGTATTCTGTAGCTAATTCTGTACTATTAGGTAAACCAGGTTTTTCTAAAACAGAAGGATATGATATTGTTTTAGATTTATTAGATAATGGATCACAAGAAATTACTTTTTCAGGTCCATTTTTTGAAAGACCTTTAGTGATAAATAACGTAACGTTAGGTTCTTTGTTAGACTCTGACACTTCTATAGTTGCAACAACACCTGACATAAATAAAGACATGTTAAGACTGCTAGTTGAAACTGGTATATTTAATAAAGAAGATGTTTCTGACGAAGGAGAGTTATTACCTACAGCAAGAATACAAGAGACGTTTATATTAAAAGGACCTGATCAGAAGCCTGATTATGAAATTATAGACATAGGTATGGGAAAAGGCAGAAACGTTCTTAGATTTGATCTAGACAAGATAGAAAAGAAAGCTACACCATTTATAAACGCAGAAGTTGCAGGTTTATTAAGTTCAGAACAAGAGGCTGTTGCTGCTTGGAACGTTTATATAGCTAAAGGTTCTAGTGTAGAAGAAGATGATCAAATGGTTCAAGATGCAAACGCTGGAAGTTTAGCATGGTCTTACGAAGAAGATTTACCTTTAACGCAAGATAATAAAGAATTATTCTTAGAAAAATACAAAAAATATTTTATGAATAACTATTTAAAACAATTCATAACAAATAAATTTCCTACTGTTGAAGCAGACGCCGCCGTGTTTGATTTAGCAGAAGCAAGAAAAGCAAAGGCTGAAAAACTAAACCAAAGTCTAACAAGTTAAATTAAGTTAAATGACATTATTAGAATTTATAACAGACTTACAATCTCAAGGTTTTACAGACAAAGAGGTTTTTGACAAAGCTCAAGAGTTTAAAAAAAATAACGCTACTGAAGAAGTAGTTGAAGAAACTGAAGTGGTTGAAGAAACTGTAGAAGAGGTAGAAGAGGGAAATTCAAACGATTCACCGCCAACGGATGCGGATGTGGATCAGACAGTTGTTGCATCCGAAGAAACAGAAGCTACGGAATCAATATCGGAAGATGGTTCTTTGGAATCAGAAGAGCAAACTGCAAATGTAGTACTTCCTGCTCGTGAAAAAATTGATGTTATTGAAAATATTAACGATTTAGATTACAAGGCTTTGTTTGGAGATCAAACAATGAAAATTTCTATGCGTGAGTACAAACGAGCTGGCATGGACATGAGTAGTAAAATAATGCAACAAAAGTCAGATAATCAAATGGTAGAAGTAAATAAAGGCGATTTTTTTACTTTAAACCGTGAAAACAATCCTGATTTTGAAGAAGCTTTATACATGATAAAAGAAGGTGCTGCAGCTAAAGTAGATGATGAAGGTATTTTAAAAACAGCAAAAGAAGGTTATTTTGGAACACAAGACTTAAAACAATCGCTAGCTGGGGTTGACTCTACAAAAATGCAACCGTATCTTAAACTAGATGCCAAAGAAGCTAATGCTTTAGGTATAAAAGACGCTAAAGGAAGAAATCCAGACTCAAAGTTTACAGCGCAACAGTTTTTGTATGATGATTATTTAAAAGCAAAACTAGGAGATCGTTATGAAGATTATATAAAATATCAAGAAAACCCAGATAAGTTTGAATTTCCAAAAGAAATTATGGACGCGTCTGTAAAAGCCGAAGAAGCAAAACATCTTCAAAATTATTTTAGAGAAAAAAACGATAGTACTCTTCAAGCTACAATAAAACCTTTTATAGATGCTCAAGTTGAAGGTGAAAAATTAAAGCTAGAAGCTGCTAAAAAATACGAATCAGCGTTGTCTGAGGTTTTAGAAGTTAAAAGAAACAATATAGAAAAAGGTTATAAAGAATTAAACGCTAAAGCTAAACCTTATATAAACAACATTAACAATGCTCTTAGTGCTTTTGAAGAAGCTGGTTACAAAGATGGATTAAACGATGAACAGCTGCAAAACAGGTTTATTAGAAAAAAATACAATACTTTAGTAGAAAACTATACTGCAGCACAAACAGCTTTTGAACAACAAGAATTCGACGGTCAGTATGATTTGTTAGAACTTGAACAAACAGAATTTAAAGGATTAGTAGATAATTTTAACGAAGGTTTAAAAGAATTACCTTTTGACGGAACTGATTTAGAAAAAGCAGAAATGCAAGCAAAAGCTTTAAACTTTGATTATTCTTTATCTGCTAGAGCTGGAGCTGCTCTTGAAGATTTTTTTGTAGGTGGTGCTAAAAACGTTGCAAGTATAGCTGGTCAAGGTTTTTTACATTTAGCAAAAGCAATAACGCAAAATCCTGTGAGTGATTTAAAGCTTGATAAAATGATTAGTTCAATGGAGCAAAACATTACTAATTATAATGTAAGAATAGCAGAAGAAAGAGAAGCTACAATACCACCTCCGTTAATGGCTGACGACATTGAGGGTGCAGGTGGTACTTTTAGATATATTGGAGAAGCATTAGCCGACAACAGTCCATCAATACTTACAACATTTTTACCATTAGGCGCTGCTGTTGCAGGTGGATTAAGAGTTGCTAGCGCTGCAGGAAAAGGATTTTCAGCAGTAAAAGCCGCTGCTCAAGCACAAAAAACGTATGCAATGTTTGCTATGAGATCTTCACAAGCAATATTTTTTACAGGTGAATCTGGTGGTAAGTACGGAGAAATACAAGTTGCAGAAGATAAAGCTATAAAAGCTTTACCAGAAATGCAAGAGAGATATAAAAACATGGTTGTTGGGGAAAACGGTATTACTCAAGAAGACAAAAACCAATTAGCTGATGAAATAGCAGACAACAAACGAATGTCTAGTTATGGTTTTGTAAACAAAGCCTTTACATCTTTTGGATATGGAGCAACTTCTGCGTTGGCTGAAACAATGGGTTCTTTAAAAATTGTAACTGGTGGAGCTAACTTAGCAAAAAACTACGGAAAAGTAGTAGCTAAAAAAGCTGCTTACGAATCTATGGGTAAGTATAGGATGCAATTAGCTAAAACTTATGTAAAAGGTATGTCGCCTTTAATAACTAAGGCTGCTCCTACAGAAGTAATGGAAGAAGGTTTAACTCAAATAGGTCACAACAGTTTTGATATTATTGCTTTAGGAGATGATAAAAGTATGTTTGAAGGTCTTGATAAAGATTTTTTACTTAAAACAGCTATAACTTCTTTTGCAATTGGTGGACCTACTACCATGCAAGGCACAGTAAATCTTCTTAAAAATGAAGTTAGAACTAAACAAGAGGTTGATGCTAATAAATTAAAAGTAAATGAACTTTTAAATATAGAAGCAAGAAAACAACCTGGAAAGCCTTTATCAAAGTTAGATCAACAAAGAAAAACAGAACTAATAACTGAACTAGCTTTTGACGATGCTTTAACTACTCAAAAAATGGCGCACTTAAGTGTAGATCAAATAGAAGAAGTAGGAGAAATAAACAGGCAACTTAGATCTTACAAAGCTCAAATGAAAGGATTAGGAACAACTGGTGATGTTGCTTCTGCAGATTCTAAACAAGCTGAAAAATTAATACGAGAAAAAGTATCTGCATTAGACGCTAAAAAACAAGAAATACTAGGAGCTAAAAATAGAACGATGAAGCAAAAAGCTTTAGACATGAAAGAAAGGTTCAGCTCTCAAAGCGCTATAGATGTAGCTAAGTACTCTGGTTTAAATGACTTTGCTAATGACGCTGCTATGGTTTTATCAGCTAAAGGTAAAAAGTATGTTTCTTTAAGCTCTCTTGATCCTTCTATTATAGAAACAGAACTAAAAGAAGCTGGTTATTCAGACGTAGATATAAAAAGTTTACTACCTAAACTAACAGGTGATGCTCCGTCTAATGGTTTACAAATTAATGGAGATATAATAATAAATCAAGGCGCTATAGACCAAAGAATATATAACGCTGTTGATTCTAGTGACGCCGCTTACGCTGCGGTTGCTCCGTTAGAAGAATTATTTCACGCTGATCTTAGAGATAAGAAAATGATAGATAAAAACGGAGAACTTGGTGTAGAGACTACTGCTGCTATTAACGAAGCTCTTGGTCAAATAGAAAATGCAAAAGAACTAGGTAACATAAGCGACAAAGATTATAATGCTTTAAAAGAAAGATTTGAATTTTATAAAAACAAAGACGGATCTTATGACATGGAAGAGGTTATGGCACAGATAAATAATGCTATGATTTTAGGCGCTATAAACAAAAGCGACTTTACTAATATGAACTCTACTAAAGCTATGCTAAACGGTATGGTTAAAAACGTATTAGGTGAAAACTCTTGGATGTTAAATGTTAAAACAGGTTCTGACATGTTTAACATGTTAGATAGATTCCAAGAGAGGGTTGCAGATAAAGACGCTGCTCAAGGTTTAGGTGATGATGACGAACTAGATCAAACACAGCTTAAAGAGTCTAGAGGTGCTGGTATTACTGCAGATCAAACTTTAATAAACGAAACAACATTAGAGCAATTAAAAGATCCTAATGTATCTAAAGAAAACAAAGAAAGACTTACTAAAATTGTTGTAGAAAATAACTCAGGTTTATTTTTAGGTAAAAAAAATGATCCTAATTCAAATAAATATGGGGTTAATTTTGACGCTAACTTTAAAGGTTTTAAAAATAAAGATGGTAAAGCTATAACTAGGCAAGAAGTTTTAAACGAAATAGCTACAAAACTACCAAATATTATAAATGCTTATGATATAAAAGGTGAAGGTAATTTTGCTACATATGCAGGGGCATCATTAAAGTTTAAAATTCCAGAAATAAAAGAAGCTATAATAGGCGCTAAAGATATAGCTAAAAGAAAACAAACTAGCATTGATGATTCTACTTTACAAATAGCAGACGAAGCTAGTCAAGATTTTGATACTAAAGAAACGCAAAAAGATACTAGTAGGAAAAAAGTGTATCCATCACAAATGGAATCTGTTAGTAAGACTATAAAACCTGAAACTATAGCATCAATAAAAGAAGATGCCAAAAGAGAAATACTATTAAACGCTAACAAAGGTCCTGAAGCTATTATTAAAAGTATAAAAAGCGAAGCTAAAAATATAGCTAGAAAGTTAGCTAAAGATACAGGTACGTTTAAAAAAGGTTGGCCAAACTTTGTTAACGATATAGTGAACGAAGGTTTAACTAAAGTTATACCTGCTGCTGCATTAAAAAGAAGATTTGGATCTGTTCTAGGTATAGAGCAAACAGGTGTTACACCTACTAAAAGAGTAAATCCTAAAACAGGTAAAGTAACAAACTTTAACAAACCTGTATATAGAATACCTAAAGCAAACGATCAAAACCTTATAGATTATTTTACCGGGCAAGAAAAAAGAAAAACATCTTTATTAGAAGTACTAGGCCAAGACTTAGTTGTTGAACAGATGGAAGAGTTAATGGCTGATCAAGACTTTATGTCTAAGCTAGATACAGCCACAGATGGTAAAGCTGTTGAGATCATGGAAACTCTTAACAATGATCTTGACGCAAGAAAACTAGAAGACACATCAACAGATACTGTAAAAGCTAGCAGAGGCAAAGAGTTTAAACCTTTAACACCAGAAGAGTTTAAAAAACAACAAATATCTATAGCGCAAACTGCAGATATAAATGAAGTTGCTAAAATTTTAGGATATTCAGATGTTACTGCTACTAAAGAAAATAAAGAAAAAAGAAGAAAAGAAATATTAAATCTTATTAAAAAAGGTAAAATTGGATCTGTTGCTTTTGAATTAACAAGACTTGAGTTTAACGCTAGAAAATATAAATATGTTAACGGTGAAAAAGCTTTTGAAATAAAAAGTGGAGAATATGTAAAAGAATCAGATCCAAAATATAAAAAAGCTGAAAAGGAAGGTGGTTTTGTTGCTGATGGTAATTCTTTATATTATAGTAAAAAAGACCCTGCTTACATTACGGCTATAGAAGCAGCTAAGAAAAACGACACAATTTCTTTTAATAAAAAACTTTTAGAATTAAATAGCACAAGACCAAAAATAGGAAAAGTAATTGTACCGCTAGATGGAAACTTAGACGCAGCTTGGGTTAAAAGAAATAGCGTTAAAATGAAAAAAAATCAAGAAGCGCTACAACTGTGGATACAAGCAATGAATCAAGCTGCTAATAATGGGGCTTCTATAGAAACTATAGGTTTAATGATAGGCTATGCTTATCAAGCATCGACAGGTATAATTAAAATAGGCGCGCCTTTTAAATACACTCAAGATTTAAAAAGTTTTAAAGTTGGAAACAAAGCGCAGGGAAGAAGTAAAAAATTATTTAGAGAAGAACACAATCCTCCAGCGTCAACAATTGGCGGTAGTATATGGGGAGCTGTAAAATCTAATAATGTCAAAGGCGTAATGTCTGATATAAAAAATAATTTTAGCCAAGCTATTATATCTAAATTTGATGATTCTAAAATAGACGACGCTGGTTTAGCTGGTAAGCTATCAGAGGGAAAAGATATATCTGATGACCCTGCTTTGAGATATGCTGAATCTGGTATTGATTTAGAAACTCTTAAAAATTTAGAAACAAAAGAGACGATGGCTTTTGAGCAAAACGTAGCTAGTGATATTAAAAATAATCCTAACATAATAGAAGCTCAAAACGATTTAGTTGCTGAGCAAAATAGAGATGAAAATCCTATATCAGCAAAAGAATCAAAAGGTAGAATAATTGCATATGGACCTATTGCAATTAAAGAATCAAAAGCTGGTAGAATAAATGTTAAGAATACTGGAGATAAAGTTAGTAATGAGCAAAGTATTGCTAAACAAATAGAAACTTTAGGCAATTATGATAAAGCACTATCGTTGGGAAGAAATTTAAACACGCCTGTAAAAGGTATAAGTGTTTTTGATTTTGACGACACTTTAGCTAAAACTAAAGAAAAAGTTCTTTACACAAAGCTAGACGGTAGTCAAGGGTCTTTAACAGCTCAACAGTTTGCTGAGCAAGCAACAGATCTTGAAAGCAATGGAGTTATATTTGATTTTTCTGAATTTGACAATGTAGTTAATGCTAAAAAAGGACCTTTAGCGGATCTTGCTTTAAAGCGTCAAGATAAATTTGGCAGCAAAGATATTTTTGTATTGACAGCAAGACCTCAACAATCAGCACAAGGTATTAAAATGTTTTTAGATGGTATAGGTTTAAATTTACCATTTAAAAATATAACAGGTTTAGAAAATGGATCACCACAAGCAAAAGCAGGTTGGGTTGTAAGTAAAGCTGCTGAAGGCTACAATGATTTTTATTTTGCAGATGATGCTATACAAAATGTTAAAGCTGTTGCAGAAATTTTAGATCAAATAGACGTTAAATCAAAAGTTCAACAAGCTAAGGCTAGTAAAGGTAAAACTTTTTCTACTGTAATGAACAATATTTTAGAAGATTCTACAGGTATAAAATCTGAAGCTGAATTTTCTAAAGCAAGAGCACAAACCGTTGGAGCTGGTAAAAGTAAATTCACTTTCTTTACAACACCATCTGCAGAAGATTTTTTAGGTTTAGTATATAAATTTATAGGTAAAGGAAAAGTTGGTGATGCTCAACTTAAGTTTTTTAAAGACAACGTTTTTGATCCTTACAATAGAGCAGAACAAGCTGTAACTAAAGCTAAGATAACTGCTGCTAACGATTTTAAAGCATTAAAAAGTGGTCTTAAAACGTTACCTAAGTCATTATCTAAACAAACAGGTATTGGAGGATTTACATTTGGTCAAGCAGCTAGAGTTGCAGTTTGGACAAGACAAGGTATGGAAGTTCCTGGATTGTCTAAAAGAGACGCTAAAGAATTAAACAATTTTGTAAAAAATAATTCTGAATTAGATGTTTTTACTGATGAGTTAATAAAGATACAGAAAGGTAAACCATATCCTAAACCTGGTCAAAACTGGTTAGCTGGTAATATAACATCGGACATTGTTAATGAAATAAATAAAGTTAACAGAAAAGAATACATGCAAGAATTTAATGAAAATGTTGATATAATATTTTCAGATAAAGTAATGAATAAACTTGAAGCTGCTTATGGTCCTAAATATGTAGAAGCTTTACGTGATACACTACGTAGAATGAAGTCAGGTTCTAATAGACCCGTAGGTAATTCAAGAATTGTAGATGGATTATTAAATTGGCTAAACAATTCTGTTGGTGCTATAATGTTCTTAAACACAAGATCTGCGGTACTACAAACTATATCCGCTGTAAACTTTATAAACTTTGGTAACAACAATATTTTAGCTGCTGGTAGAGCTTTTGCTAATCAAAAACAATACTGGAAAGATTTTATGACATTGTTTAATTCACCTTATTTAGTTGAAAGACGCGATGGATTAAAAATTAATGTTAGTGAATCTGAAATAGCTGACGCTGTATCTGAAAGCTCTAATAAACCAAAAGCATTTTTAAATCTACTACTTAACAAAGGTTTTGTTCTTACAAGAATTGCAGATAGTTTTGCTATTGCGGCTGGTGGTTCTACATTTTATAGAAACCAAGTTAAAGCTTATGTTAAAGGTGGCATGGATCAAAAAGCCGCAGAAAAACAAGCGTTTGATGATTTCTATGCTATTGCAGAAGAAAGCCAGCAATCAAGTAATCCAAGCAAAATATCACAACAACAAGCTTCAGGTGCTGGTCGTGTAATATTAGCTTTTGCTAACACACCAATGCAGTATGCTCGTATAATAAAAAGAGCTAGTCAAGATCTTATAAACGGAAGAGGTGATTGGAAAACAAATGTTTCTAAAATAGTTTACTATGGAGCTATGCAAAACCTTATATTTAATGCTTTATCAAATGCTTTATTTGCTTTAGCGTTTGGTGAAGAAGATGAAGAAAAAGAAGATAAAACAGGTAGAATAGCAAACGGAATGGCTGATTCATTATTAAGAGGTCTTGGTATAAGAGGAGCTGCTGTTGCTGCTATTAAAGATGCTTTAATAACTGCTTATGAAGAAGAAAATAAAGAAAAAGGAGCTCCTGAACTTAGAAAAGCTATAGCTGATTTATTTGGTTTTTCACCGCCATTAGATTCTAAAGTTAGAAAACTAACAAGTGGTCTTAATACATTGTCTTGGGAACGTGAAAAAATGAAACAAGAAGGTTTTAATTTAAACAACCCTGCTTATTTAGCTTTTGCTCAAGTATTAGCTGGTTTAACAAACGTACCTTTAGACAGAGCGATACAAAAAATAAACAATTTACGAGCTGTAACAAGTGATAGTTCTGCTAAATGGCAAAAAGTTGCTTTACTCATGGGTTGGTCTGCTTGGGATCTTGGTTTACCATATTATGGTGTTGAAGATAAAGAAGTTCAAACACCACAAACAATACTTAGAGATAAAGTAAATAAAATGAAAAAAGAAACTAGTACTAAACAACAAAAAGAAACGTTGTTGGAGCTAGGGTTAACTAAACAACAAATAAAAGCTTTAAAATACGAAGACGCAAGGGTTAAAAAAATAATTGAATTACAAAACAAAAAATAATGGGTGCAGAAAAAAGATTACAAAGAAAACTAAACCGTATGGGTAAGAAAAAAGGTAACACTGTTGATATTGAAGACAGTAGTCAAGAAGTTGGAGACTTTATACAAGATCATGGTACAAAAGGTCAAAAACGTAGAGCTACAAAACTTTATGACAAAATAAACAAAGGCTCAGGTATTAAAATGATCAGCCCTTTGGATAAAAAGAAAACAAGTTGTTGGACAGGTTACAGCAATATTGTAGATGGTAAACCTACTTATAAAAAGAAAGGTAACAGAACAGTACCTGATTGTAAACCAATAAATTAAAAATTATGGTAAAAATTAAAAAACTTTGGAACTCATTAATGTATAAGTTAATGTTTAAGAATTACGAATGCGAATGCGAAAACAAAAAATAAAATGGGAGGAATAAAAATACCAAACTTTTACGGGTCACCTTTACGTGAAAATGGCTTAACAGTTGGAGAAAACACTGGTGAGGTAAAAAAAGATAAAAAAGGAAAGTATGTTTTACGTAACGAAGAAAGTGTTGCTGGAGAAAAAGGTGATACTTTAAGAATTAAAAATCCTAAGCTTATTGAAGACGGCTATTTAAAAGGAGGAGACTATAAAACTAAAAAACTAAGTAATAAAAATTTTGAAATAAAAGGATAAAATGAGTAATAAAATTTCGGAAAACACTGAATTAACTTTAGATTTAAAAACACTTGTGATTATTGTAAGTTTTGTTGTAACTGTTGTAGGTATGTGGTTTGCTCTTCAAAAAGACATCGATCTTGCTAAAGAACTACCTAAGCCAGAGGTTAGCAGAACTGAGTATGATTTAAAAGATCAGCTAATTAGGGAAACAATAATGAATACGCAAGAGAAGGTAGAGCAAAATAGTGAAAAATTAGACAAAATTGATGAAAAGCTTTACCAGATAATTAAAAAATAAAATTATGAAAAATATATTAACTTTAGCAATGTTATTGCTTTCTAGCGTATTATACTCACAGAAATACGTTTTAGTAGAAATAAACTCTGAGTGGAATTTAAAAAACTCTGCTAAAATTGACAAAGTTAAAAACGTAGAACATAGAGTTACTTATTTAGAAGATCAAACACCTTCTTTTAAGAAAAAAATTAAATCTGTTCCGCTTGCTATATTATATAAAGACAACGACGCTATAGCTCGATGGGATGCTGACA
>Ga0222715_10003692_pt1 | contig 13553 bp, 10 predicted proteins | sample C33_9DmetaG_FD_165056 | JGI IMG/M metagenome (GOLD analysis project Ga0222715, IMG submission 165056) | Estuarine water microbial communities from San Francisco Bay, California, United States - C33_9D | ecosystem: Environmental > Aquatic > Marine > Unclassified | place: USA: California...
TCGGCATTGGGCATTAAGCTCATAGTCGGCGCTGACCTTCATGTGATCGACCCCGTCGATGATGAACGCCACCACGAGTTGTGTTTGTTGGCCCAAAATGAAGCGGGTTATCAAAGCTTGATGTGGCTACTTTCGCAATCCTATCGAAAGGGACAGTACCTCGGGCGACCCAGAGTCAGGCTCGACTGGATTCGAGATCATGCTGACGGATTGATCGCGCTATCCGGTGGTCGACAGGGCGATATCGGGCAGGCGCTTCTGAACGGGCGCGAGGCGGACGCGCGCGCTGCACTGTCCCGTTGGTTGAGCTGGTTCCCTGATCGGTTCTACATCGAACTCCAGCGGACGGGTCGCGCCAATGAGGAGGATTATCTTCACGCTGCGGTTGACCTTGCTGGAGAGCAGGGTTGCCCGGTCGTAGCGACAAATGATGTGCGATTTCTCAGTCCGGAAGAATTCGAGGCACATGAGGCTCGCGTGTGTATTGGCGATGGCCGAACACTTGACGATCCGCGCCGGGCGCGCCTGTATTCTGAGCAGCAGTATCTGCGAACCGCAGCTGAGATGGTCGAACTGTTTGCCGACATACCAGAGGCCCTCGAAAACACCATTGAAATTGCAAAGCGTTGTTCCGTATCGATGGTGCTCGGGCAGCCGTTTCTACCGAATTATCCGGTGCCTAAAGGTGAGAGCATCGAACAATATTTGAGCCGATTGTCCTTTGAAGGGTTGAGTCGACGTTTTCCCGATTGGGATCAGGCACAGCTCGCGCCATACCGTGAGCGTCTTGATTTTGAGCTGGAAACCATCAACCAAATGGGATTCCCCGGCTATTTTCTTGTGGTCATGGACTTTATTCGCTGGGCCAAGCAGCAGGATATTCCTGTGGGGCCGGGTCGAGGATCGGGTGCGGGATCGTTGGTAGCTTATGCGCTGGGCATTACTGATTTAGATCCGATCCAGTACGACTTGCTCTTCGAGCGGTTTCTGAATCCGGATCGAGTATCCATGCCGGATTTCGATGTCGACTTTTGTATGGAGCGACGCGATGAAGTGATCGAGTACGTGGCCCAGACCTACGGACGACACGCTGTCTCTCAGATCATTACTTTCGGCACCATGGCGGCCAAAGCGGTCGTGCGGGATGTGGCGCGGGTGCAGGGCAAACCCTACGGGCTGGCAGATCGGATGTCGAAGCTGATTCCGTTTGAGGTCGGTATGACGCTCACCAAAGCGCTTGAGCAGGAAGAGCAGCTCGTGCAATTGCTCGAGGAGGACAGCTCCGCTCAGGAAATCTGGGACATGGCTGTTCAGTTAGAGGGCGTGGCCCGTAACGCGGGCAAGCACGCTGGCGGTGTGGTCATTGCTCCGTCCGAACTGACTGACTTTTCGCCTATTTACTGCGACGAAGATGGTGGTGGTGTCGTTACTCACTACGACAAGAACGATGTCGAGGAAGCGGGGCTGGTGAAGTTTGACTTTCTCGGTCTCAGGACGTTGACCATCATTCAGTGGTCCCTCGAAATGATCAATGCGCAGGGCAATGGTGAGCTTGACATTGACCAGCTGCCGCTGGATGACCCCGACGTTTTCAGGTTGCTTCAGGCTGGTGATACCACGGCGGTATTTCAACTAGAAAGCCGCGGGATGAAAGAGCTGATCAAGAATCTGAAACCGGATTGTTTTGAGGACATCATTGCGCTGGTGGCCCTGTTTCGTCCGGGACCGCTTCAGTCTGGCATGGTTGAAAATTTTATTAACCGCAAACACGGGCGGGAGACCATTGCCTTTCCAGACGCTCAATACCAGCACGAATGCCTTAAACCCATTCTTGAACCCACGTACGGCATCATTCTCTATCAGGAGCAGGTCATGCAGATTGCTCAGGTGATGGCGGGCTATTCTCTGGGTGGTGCCGATCTCCTCCGTCGCGCCATGGGCAAGAAAAAGCCCGAGGAAATGGCTGAGCAACGCAGCGTGTTTGAGTCGGGTGCTGCGGCAAAAGGTATTGACCCGCTGCTGGCGATCAAAATCTTTGATCTGGTCGAGAAATTTGCGGGTTACGGGTTCAATAAATCGCATTCCGCCGCCTATGCCCTGGTGTCTTACCAGACCGCTTGGCTGAAAACGCATCATCCAGCCGAATTCATGTCTGCAGTAATGAGTTCGGATATTGATAATACCGATAAACTATTGACGTTCCGGGATGAGGCCCGCCGGATGGGCCTGCAGGTGCTACCACCCTCTATTCAGGAGGGCTTCTATGCATTTTCAGTCAATAGTGAGGGTCATATCCGTTACGGCCTCGGCGCTATAAAAGGATTGGGCGAGGGGCCCATCGCCAATTTGCTGATGGCGCGAGAACAGGGCGTCTTTAAAAATCTGTTCGATTTATGCGCTCGTACTGATCCGCGTAAGGTCAATCGACGTGCGCTGGAGGCGCTGATCAAAAGCGGTGCGTTGGATGAACTCGGTGTCGAACGGTGGATTTTACTGGCGGCACTCGATGATGCCATTCGCGCTGCGGAACAAGTTGCGAGCAATGCGGCAGCCGGCATGCAGGATCTTTTTGGTGAGGCGATCGTCGCCGATGAGTCTGAGGATGACCCCTACCGGGAATACCGGCACGCACGTCCCTGGACGCTTACTGAGTTGCTCAATGCAGAAAAAGAAAGTTTGGGGAGCTTCCTCAGTGGCCATCCGATGGAGGCCTATGAGACAGAGATAAGGAAATTTGCGCCGCGGAGAATTCGCGAACTGCAGGCCAGCAATCAGGGAGTTGTTGCGGGCCTGATTCTGGATCTGCGGACGATCAAGACCCAGCGGGGTCCCATGGCCGTTCTGAAACTGGACGATGGCTCTGGGCAAATCGAGGCGACCGTCTACAACGACGTCTTCACTGAGCACCGTGATTTGCTGCAGAAAGACCGCATTGTATTACTCGAGGGTCGACTCCAGCTCGATGACTTTAATGGCGGATTAGCGCTCAGGACCAAGACGGTCCGATCTCTCGAGGAAGCGAGAACAGCCAAAGTGTCCCAGCTAAGGTTGAGGGTGCACAGCCATCTCGTCGACGAGCGCTTTAACACGCAACTTGCCAATACTCTCCGCACGGCGGTGGGCGGACAGTGCCCGGTAGTGATGGAATATGTTCAACCGATGGGTTCAGTGGCGGTGCGTCTCGGCGGGGCCTGGCAGGTACACCCCAGCGACGCTCTCTTGGATGAACTGAGAATTGCCGTGGGTCACGATGCTGCTGACTGGATTTATGAGTCGTAAGTTGTTGTTCGCCGCAGTAGCCGGCCTGGCGGCCTGTGGGGAGGCACCGCCGCCCTGCACCGAGAGCATTGCGCCGTTTGCGGCTCAAACTGCGGGATGCCTGGTGTCGGACCCGCGCGGCATATTGCTGGTGCGTGACTGGCGCGGGCAACTGGCCTTGCCGGGCGGTAGCGTTTTGGACGGTGAAAGTGCGCACTGCGGAGCAGAGCGGGAGACCTTTGAAGAAACGGGATTGGCTGTCGCCGCCCAAATGCTGGCACAGCGCTTCGATAATGGCTTTCACCTGTTTTGGTGTCGGGCGGAGCTGGCTGATCAGCCCCGGATACACCGGCCTCTGGAGGTCAAAGAGGTGGGTTGGTGGCAGCCTGCCGAGCTCCCCGGGGAGCAATGGCGGTATCCCGGACAAGGGGAAGCGATCCTTGAACTGATCCGCACGCGCAACCCCTAGCGGGACTGAAACCATTATTCAGCAGCTCAATTACTCATAAAAAAGGAACGTTCGCATGGACAATCAGGTCCCCAGAACACAAGACATCGAAGCAGCAGTCTTTCGTCGATTACTGGCACATTTGGACAGTCGTAAAGACGTACAGAATATCGACTTGATGAATCTGGCTGGATTCTGTCGAAACTGCCTTTCCAAGTGGTACGCAGAGGCCGCTGAACTCGAAGGTATGAGTCTCGATAAAGAGGCGGCCCGAGAGATTGTTTACGGAATGCCTTATGAAGACTGGAAAGCGCAATACCAAACCGAGGCGACGCGAGAGCAACAGGCTGCCTTCGAAGCAGGTAAGTAGCGTTCAGGCGGGGAGTGACTCGAGCGCTTTATCCAGTGAAACGACGTCAGCATATTTGGCGTTGAGATCGTAAAGGTTGGCTTCGTGAGCCTCCGGATCTCGATCACCACAGGCTTCTCTGGGCACCAGCACCCGATAGTTATTTTGCAGACCGTCCACGGCAGTGGCTCGAACGCACCCGCTGGTGGTCAACCCGGTAACGACCACCGAATCCACATCGCGGGCCTTGAGCCAGTTGTCCAGATCGGTGCCGTGAAAACTGCTCGCATGCCGCTTTTCCAGTTTCAGATCTGACTCGTCAACGGGCAGCCTCGGGTCAAACTTTACCCAGGGGGAATCCGGGGTCAGCAGGTTTAGTGCTGGTACACGGGATCGGAAAACCGTAGCCTCGTCGTCGCTGCGATAAATCACTGTTGTGAGCACGATAGGCAGCTTGGCGCGGTGGAAGGCGTTCATCAGCTCGACATTAGCCGCGACAACTGAGTCTGCTTCGGCACCGAGAGGGCAATCCGGGTCTGTGAAGCCAACGACTACATCAACAACGATGAGCGCGGGCCGCTGCCCCATTCCCGCGTCAATGCGCTCCAGAGCTTTGCGTTCATTCATGGCTGGAATCTCAGTGTTTGACGCGAGTACTATGCGCGCATGATGATCGATCCAGCATCGTTGCGCCAGCGAATTCAGGTTTACCCAGAGAATGAGTGAATTGCCCACCACGCCAGTGGATGTGAGCGCGCTGCTCGACGCCGATTGGCCGGAGTGGCGTTCCGCCCTCGAAGATATCCGCAGAGAGTACGGCAATGAAGGGGTGCGAGCCCTTTTGCGGCGTCTGCAGGAATACAGCATCGACCAGGGAGTGACGTTCTCGGATGCATTGCTCAACACGCCGTACACCAATTCCATCGGACCGGAAGAACAACCCCCCTATCCCGGCGATTTAGAACTCGAGAAACGGATCGAGAACATCATTCGCTGGAATGCGGCGGCTATGATTCTTCGCGCTCAGGATGCGGGTGCTGGCCTCGGTGGCCATATTGCGACCTACGCGTCAGCAGCAACTGCAATGGAAACAGCGTTTCACCATATTTTTAGTGCTGCAGGTCGCGGCGATCTGGTGCTGCCGCAGCCCCATGCAGCCCCGGGTATCTACGCCAGAGCTTTTCTGGAGGGCCGGCTTAGCGAGCAGCAGTTACGCAATTATCGCCGCGAGTTAGGGGAGGGGGGAGGATTGTCATCCTATCCACACCCTCGCTCGATGCCCGACTTTTGGCAGGTGCCAAACGCGTCCATGGGGCTGTCGATACCCATTTCGATTTATATCGCTCGTTTTGCAAAGTATCTGCAGCACCGTGGTCTACTGGCGCCAGACGACGCGCGCATTTGGTGCTTTATTGGCGATGGTGAAGCCGACGAGCCCGAAGTTTTAGGCACAATCAACATCGCTGCCCGGGAGCGGTTGGATAACCTCATCGTGGTGGTCAATTGCAACTTGCAGCGGCTCGATGGACCGGTGCGTGGCAACGGAAAGATTATTCAGGAGCTGGAGCGCGCTTTTCGAGGGGCAGATTGGCAAGTGCTCAAGGTGATTTGGGGAAGCGGTTGGGACGCACTGCTTGCCGCGGACCACGATGGTGTGCTCCGCCACAGAATGGAGGAATGTCTCGACGGAGATTACCAGCGGTATTCCATTCTCCCGGGAGATCAACAGCGAGAGCATTGGGTGCATGGCGACCCGCGGCTTGAGCAGTTGATGAATACGCTGACCGATGCCGAGGTAGCGCAGATAAAACGGGGCGGGCAGGACCCCAAGAAGCTCTATGCCGCTTACCGGCGGGCTTGCGAGAGCGAAGATCGCCCTACAGTGATCCTTGTCAAAACCGTTAAGGGCGATGGGATGGGTTCCGCGTTACAGGGGCGCAATACGGCACACCAGAAGAAAGATCTCTCCCGCGAGGAGCGCGTTGCCTGCGCCCGTTCTTGGGGTATTCCACTCGATGATGAGGCGATCGCCCGAGCCGACTTTTATCGCCCTGCAGACGACAGCGAGGAAATAGCCTATTTGCGTGCCAGACGCGAGGCATTGGGAGGTTATCTACCCGAGCGCCGCGTCCAGGCATCCACTCTGGTAGCACCGGACTCGGACGTGTTTGACGGATTCGACGGCGGTTCCAACGAACGGCTGATGTCTACCACGTCAGCCATGGTTAGATTGCTGGCCAAATTGCTTAAAGATCCCCATGTGGGTGAGTTCATCGTGCCCATCGTGCCCGACGAGGCCCGCACTTTCGGTATGGACGCCCTGTTCAAGGTAGCGGGTATCTACTCCCCGGATGGTCAGCGATACACGCCGGTGGACGCGGAATCGCTTAATACTTACCGGGAAGCCATCGATGGGCAGATCCTTCAGGAGGGCATCTGCGAGGCCGGGGCGATCGCCTCGTTCATTGCGGCAGGGACGGCCTATGCGACATTCGCGGTGCCGACCATCCCTTTTTATATTTTTTACTCCATGTTCGGTTTTCAGCGAGTGGGGGACATGATCTGGGCCTCGGCCGACATGATGGCGCGCGGCTTCCTCCTCGGTGGCACAGCCGGTCGCACTACGCTCAATGGAGAGGGTTTGCAGCATCAGGATGGCCACTCGCCGATCCTCGCCAGTACCGTGCCATCGGTAAGAACTTACGATCCCGCGTTTGCCTGGGAGCTGGCCGTTCTGGTGGAATATGGCATCCAGAGAATGTTCATCGAAGATCATGACGAACTGTTTTACTTGATGATGTATAACGAAGCGCTTCCCATGCCCGCGCGCCCAGACCTACCTGACCTTGATCAAGGCGTGACGCGCGGTGGCTATCTGTTGGAAGAGGCAGATGGCGACGGTCCGCGGATCAACTTGCTGGGCTCAGGCACCATTCTCTTTGAGGTACAAAAGGCGGCTGAGCAATTACGTTCTGAAGGATTTGCCGTAGCCGTTTACAGCATCACCAGTTTTATCGAGCTTGCGCGGGATGCCGAGCGCACGGAAATCGCATCGCGAATGCAGTCAGACGTGCAGGCGAGCTGGCTCAGCGGATTATTTGCAGAGCCAGGAATCCCCGCGCTTGCAGTCACCGATTACATGACTGCGTTGCCGAGGATGATCGCGAGCTGGATGCCGGGACCCTATACCGCGCTGGGTACTGACGGTTTCGGTATGAGTGAGCGACGCGAGGATCTGAGAGCGCATTTTCGGGTTGACGCGGCATCGATCGCGGAAACCGCGCGCTCGCTGGCGGAGGACTCGGTCTGATCATTGTTGTGGTGAGAAGATAAGCGCGGCGCTACACTTCTGGGTCTCGTAACTGACTGCTGACGGGTTGCGATACTGGGCGTTGGTTTTGAGCGACACCTGACGAATTGAGGATAGTGATGTGGCAGAAAGAGTGATTGTCAAAGAGGTTGCGGCCAGAGACGGTCTGCAAGCCCAACCAAAGCATTTAACGGTGGAGCAACGGATCAGTCTGTTGGAGGCGCTGGCGAAAACGGGTGTGCCAGAACTAGAGATAGGCTCTTTTGTATCGCCAAAGGCAGTACCGCAAATGGCGGGGACAGATGAAATTGCGGCCAACCTCCCTGCCGCGACGCTGGACTACAGTGCTCTGGTACCCAACATGAAGGGCTATGAGTTGGCTGTTCGCGCCGGGATCAAGAGCCACGCCATTGCGCTGGCTGCCACCGAGCAAATGAATCAGAACAACATCAGAAAAGGGCTCGAAGATACTTTTCTGATGGGCGAAGAACTTCTGGACCGCGCGTTGAACGAGGGGGTAGCCATTCACGCGTATCTTGCGGTCGCTTTTGAGTGCCCGTACGAGGGTGCGGTGTCGGAGGATCGAGTGTTGGCTCTGGTGGAGCGTTTAATGGCGCGCCAGCCAGCGCGACTGGTCATTGCCGACACGATCGGAGCGGCAAACCCTGCCGCAGTGCACGCCATGATGCAAAAGCTGGTTGATCGCTACGGGCCTGAACGGCTCGGTTGCCATTTTCACGACACGCGAGCCATGGGGCTCGCAAACGTCTATGCCGCGCTGACCGCAGGTGTAAGGCAGTTTGATGCATCCGCGGGTGGCTTGGGCGGATGCCCATTCGCGCCCGGCGCCAAGGGCAATGTGGCGACTGAAGACGTGGTCATGCTGTGTGAGTCGATGGGTTTTGCGACCGGAATCGATATGCCCAAGTTACTCGACGCCGTGGCGTTACTCGGCGAGATGATTGGCACGTCTCAGGGCGGTAGAGCACACAGTTGGCTTGCCAAGCAATGCGCATGAGTTGATCGCTGTGCGGGTATCAGATGCCATCGTGGGAAGGCAAAGTATCCGCGCTTTCCAAAGTGATCGAATGGTCAATGATGAGCAAATTGAGCAATTGCTCAGCATTGCGGGACGCGCCCCTTCGGGCTCCAACATTCAGCCGTGGCATGTTTATGTGGTGCGCGGTGAGCGAAAAGAGCGGATCACTGAGGCGTGTTCGGCACGCTATCTCTCCGGGGATGAGGGGGCGTATGAATATGCCTACTATCCTCGGGAGTGGCGCCAGCCATACATTGGCCGCCGGCGCCAAACTGGGTTTGGCCTATATGGGTTGCTCGGTATAGACCGGAAGGATGACGCCGCGGTGAAGCGTTACCGGGTGCAGAATTACCAGTTTTTTGGCGCCCCTGTTGGTCTGTTTTTCACGATAGATCGAGACATGGAGCAAGGCAGTTGGCTCGACTATGGGATGTTTTTACAGTCCTTTATGCTCGCGGCGAGGGAGATGGAAATGGAAACCTGTGCGCAAGCGGCTTTCTGCCCCTACCATGACAGCGTGATGCCGATACTGGCGGCTCCAGCGGAGCAGATGCTGGTCTGCGGGATGTCGCTGGGCTACGCGGATCCCGACGCACTGGTGAATACCTACCGCACTGATCGCCTGAATGCGCGTGAGTTTATGACGGTGCTGCAATGAGCTGAACTCAGCTCGCGCGGGCAACCATCTGCTTGGCGATAATCATGCGCTGAATCTCGTTGGTTCCCTCTCCGATGCACAGTAGCGGCGCGTCGCGGTAAAAGCGCTCGATTTCATACTCGGGTGAATAGCTGTAACCCCCGAAGACTCGCATGGCATCCAAACTGTTCTGAACCGCCGCCTCCGAGGCAAAGAATTTCGCCTGTCCGGCTTCGAGGTCGCAACGCTCCTGACGGTCGAACTTGGCCGCCGCTTGATGAACCAGCAGCTCGGCAGCCGCCGCGCGGGTCGACATTTCAGCCAGCTTGAGCTGAATAGCCTGATGTTCGGCAATGGTTTTGCCGAAGGTCTTGCGCTCCATGGCGTAGTGAAGCGCCATATTGGTCGCCCCTTTGGCCATGCCTGCGCCTCTGGCGGCAATATTAATGCGCCCGAGCTCGAGTCCCCCCGCGACCTGTTGGAACCCTTTGCCTTCTTCGCCGCCCACCAGATTGTCGGCGGACACCCGGAAATCCTCGAAAATCAGCTCTGCACTGTCGATGGATCGGTAACCCAGTTTCTTAAGTTTTTTGCCAACGCTGAACCCCTCGCCTTTTTCACAGATAAACAGGCTCATGCCACGATGAGGCGGCGAAGCGCTGGGGTCGGTTTTGGTCAGTACCGCGAGACAGTTGCCTTTAATGCCGTTTGAGATCCAGGTTTTAGTGCCATTGAGCACATAGTCGGAGCCATCTTTTTTGGCTGCCAGACGGATACCCTGTAAATCAGACCCCGCGTCCGGTTCAGTCAGGCCAATGCCGCCGCGTAACTCTCCCGTCGCAAACTTTGGCAGAAAGCGTTCTTTTTGGGCTTGTGTTCCCGCTCGCTCTAAGCAACTGGCCATAATCAAGTGCGAATTGAATATTCCCGAGGGCGCCATCCACACTTCGCAGATGCGCGACACGATCCGAGCATAGGTCGATGCGCTCAATCCCAGGCCGCCGTAGGCCTCCGAGATGGTTGCGCCAAATAATCCCAGCTCTTTCATTTGCTCAACGAGGTCGCTGGGATACTCATCTGCTTGGTCGTACTCTCGGGCAATAGGGCGAAGCTCTTTTTCAACCCACTTGTCGATGGTGGCCAGAATTTGCTGCTCTACTGACGCATCATGGCTCATACAGTTACTCCTAGAACGGCGGGTTTAGGCCGGGTTGCGTTTGGGTATAAGGATCTGGCGCTCGAAGACGCAGACCTCGGTATCATCTTGATTGATACCCCGGGTCAGCACGCTGACTATGCCGGCGTTTGGACGGGAGCGCGATTCGCGTTTTTCGAGTACTTCGGTATTTGCGTAAAGGGTATCACCGGGGAAGACGGGTGCTGGCAGCTTGATTTCTTTCCAGCCTAAGTTCGCGATCGCAGCAGCACTAACATCGGAGACACTCATTCCCACAATAATTGCCACGGTCAGTGGGCTGGCCACCAGTGGGCGCCCAAACTCGGTCTCCGCGGCATATTCCTCATCGAAATGAAGGGGATGCGTATTCATGGTCAAAAGCGTGAACCAGGCATTGTCTTGCTGTGAAATTGTTCTGCCAGGGAGGTGGTGGTAAACATCACCCACCGTGAAGTCTTCAAATAGCCGGCCGGACTGGTGAGCATATCGCTCGCGCGCGGAGGTTTTCGCCATGATGAGCTTCCTGTTGTAGTGAATGAGACGAATCGGGTTGTGGCAACCGGATATGCATCTAAAATGTCGGGTCAAATGAAGTCTGGGGGGTTGGAACACGTCATGCAAGCGGAGCCAAGAAAAATCCGTTCGGCGAATCGTAAAAATGGGGCTTCATCGGCACCCCTCTATCGCCAGATCTCTGAGACGCTTCTTGAGGGTATTCGAGAGGGAAAGTTTCCCGTGGGCAGTTTTTTGCCGGGAGAGCTTGATCTCATCGACCGACACGATGCCAGCCGACACACCATTCGTGAGGCGCTTCGGGTGCTTGAGGATATGGGTTTGGTGAAACGCCAGCGCGGACGCGGAACGCTGGTGGTCTCCACAGATGCCACCCCCGCCTTTGTGCAAACGGTAAGGTCACCCTCTGAATTGTTCAGTTATCCCGACAGCAGTCTGTTCAGATTGCTGTCGGAGCAGCGCGTTTCGGCAAGCAAGACTCTTGCACGGGATCTGGGATGCGCGGTGGGAGAGGAATGGGTTCGGATTTCTGGGCTGCGAACACTGGGTTCGGATGGAATGCCGATCTGCTGGGCTGACGTGTATGTGATCCCTGAGTACGGGTCTATCGCCCACCGACTTGCAGGCAGTTCGAGGCCCGTGTACGAAATGATTGCCGACACCTTCGATGAAAATATCGAAAAGATTACGGTACGGGTTACGGCAGGAGTGTTGACGGCCCAGAAAGCTGACGCGCTTGGGGTTGAGCCGGGCTCGCCCTCGCTGAGTGTGTGTCGCTCTTATCGGGGTAATGGAGGGCGGGTATTCGAGGTGTCGATATCTGAACATCCCGCCAGTAATTTTAGCTATACCTTTGAGTTTACCCGTGGCTGGCAGACCGCTGACCACTGGTCCTGGAGTAATTAATGTGACCGATTTTCATTACGAGCCGCTTCGGAGTTTTCTGTTTACGCCTTCCAACCACGCTCGCCGTGTGGAAAAAGTATTTCAGGTGGGCGCTGATGCAGTCATTCTTGATCTTGAGGATGCCGTAGCGATCAACGAGAAGCCCGCTGCGCGGCAATGTGTAGTTGATGCTTTTCGCAGTCGGCCCGACAGCAGGACCAAGTACTATGTCCGAGTGAATGGAGTCGATACTCCTTTTTGCGAGGACGATATCAAAGCGACGGTGGGTCCGTGGCTGGACGGTGTCGTGCTGCCAAAGGTCGAATCCCGCTCGTGTTTGAATCATCTCGAGGGTTTGTTAGCGGCGGCGGAGGCTGAGCAAGGCATGGCGTTGGGATCGCTGGATTTAATGCCCATCATCGAGACGGCGGCGGGAGTAGAAGCAGCTAAAAAAATTGCCACCGCTGACAGTCGAGTCCGGAGGATGGCTTTTGGTGGCGGCGACTATACGCTTGATTTGAACTACGAGTGGAACGCCGACGAGACAGTATTGGCCTACGCCAGAGCGAAGCTCTCGCACGCAGCGCGACTGGGTGGGCTGGAGCCACCCATCGACACCGTGGTGTTGCAGATCAAGGATGATGAACGATTTATGCAGTCCGCCCGGAAGGGCAAGCAGTTTGGCTTTGGCGGCAAACTCTGTATTCATCCGAGCCAGGTACCCCTCACGCATCAAGTTTTTACCCCCTCCGAGGAGGAAGTAGCCCATGCACGGGCAGTGGTTGCCGCGTTTGAGACGGCGGAGGCCGAGGGCTCTGCGTCGATTCAACTCGATGGCTATTTCATCGATTACCCCATTGTCTATAAAAGCCAACGCATATTGGCGTTGGCGGACAAATTATCGTCCTGAAGCATCTGGGTTGCTCCGGCCTAGCCTCTACAGGGCTCCGTAATTGCGCTCTTTAAGGGGGCTCCGGGTTATTAAGGGGGCTTCGGATTAAGGGGCTCCGAGTTAGGGGCTCCAAGCCGATGAGTATCGAGGGGCATCACGCGGGCTGCTACGCACAAAGTGGCCCGTTGCTAGCCCGCGGTAGCCGAGTCGGCATCGGAAACCGGTTCGTGTATCATGTCCGGACATTTCCGGAGTCCCTGATGCAAGCCTCTCCTTTATCAAACCAGACCGCCCCGCTTAGCCGCGCGATTGCTGATCGAGCGTTGACGCTCCGCTGGGAGGCAGTGCCTGAGGATGTGCGGGGCTATCTCAAGTTATGTATCGCGGACGCCATTGGCATTGCATTCGCCTCGCGACGCTATTCGTTTTCTTCGATGGCGCTGGACTCTCTGGAACTGCTGCGTAGCGAGGGTGGCTCGACCATCATCGGGCAAACAGAGACGGTGGCGCTGCGCGACGCGGCCTTGATCAACGGGCTGTTAATTCATGGATTGGATTACGACGACACCCATCTCGCTTCGGTAGTCCACTGCACCGCCAGCGCGTTACCCGCCGCGCTCTCTCTGGCGGAAGCCCGCGGGCAGAGCGGTGAGGCGCTACTCTTGTCGACACTCATGGCCATTGAAATCGACGCCATGCTCGGGACGCAGGCTGGGGGCGTGTTTCAGCAGGTTGGTTTTCATCCCACCGGGGTGGTGGGTATCTTCGGCGCCACCGTGGCGGCAACTCGCGCGATGGGTGGGGATCATGAAGCGTTGGTAAGGGCACAGGGTGTTGCCCTGAGTATGAGCAGCGGCAGTATGGCTTTTCTCGATGATGGCAGCTGGACCAAGCGCTTGCATCCTGGTTGGGCGGCCTCTGCAGCATTGCAGGCAGCGTCATTGGGGGTATCTGGATTTGAGGGGCCACGTGAAGCCTATGGCGGACGGTTCGGGTTTTATGCGCTCTACGCCCCAGGAACCGCGGTCGACACCGATGCCATTTC
>Ga0222715_10003695_pt1 | contig 13548 bp, 24 predicted proteins | sample C33_9DmetaG_FD_165056 | JGI IMG/M metagenome (GOLD analysis project Ga0222715, IMG submission 165056) | Estuarine water microbial communities from San Francisco Bay, California, United States - C33_9D | ecosystem: Environmental > Aquatic > Marine > Unclassified | place: USA: California...
CCCTTAGCTTATGCCTACGCACTAGCTCTGAAGCTGACTTACCTACTTCATCTCTCTTGTCCATAGCTCTTACTAACTTAGAACTCCACCTTTGTCCTGTTGAGCCACCCCATAGCTTCCAAGCAATAATGCCATTAGTAGCTCTATCAGTTCTTCCTGCGAAGTAATCTCTAGCGTCCTGTGTTTGTAAATCTACTTCGTGTCTTGGGAAGTACTTAGCTATGTGTCGTACCTTCTCAGGACTAGCCTTTGTATTCTCCACGAGATACCGAGCAGTAGCCAAACCAACTGATGTACCACCTCTGCCAAACTCAGCTCGTAGTCGTAATCCTTGTTCGGCTTGTGCCTTAACTCCTTTAGGTATCGAGAAATCCAAGTCATCATAGATTCCTTTTTTATCGTTTCCACTTACGCCTGTATCAACATTCAGACCCAAACCAAGAGTATCTATATCTATCTCTGTATTGAACTTAAACTGTCTTATATCCGAAACAGAAGAAGGATTACTATTATTCTTATTACTCTCTATATCCGTATCTACTGTATTTGCTATTAGGGAAGTATTTATTGCGAAGGATTTATTGTTCTGCGTCATAGGTTTCATTGTTATCAATTACTTCCATATACACTTCGTGTGTAGAACAAGGCATATATAAAGTATTACCATTCTCGTCTATCGTATGTGTTCCTTCACAACCTAGTTCTTTAGCTCTATCTTCTGCTTCTTCTAAAGTACTATAAGTATCTTTTGCGACCAAAACTTTGCTTGTATCTTTAAATCTCTCTATCTGTCTTAGTCGTATCTCGGCTAACTCTCTAGTAGGATAACAACCCATATTCCTACCTGTTTCTTCAGTTATTACGCAGAACTCTCCGTCTATCTCTCTAACTATCTTAAACTCTGCGTTACTTCTTCCTGCTTGGCTTATTGCGTTAGGTACTTCATCAGATTGTTCTTCTTGTTGTATTGGCGAAGGTTGATAGTCCCTAAGCATATTGGCAGGTACAGTTACCTTCTCAGAAGGAAGTAAATAAACATCTTGGTCAGGTGTAGTAGGTAAACCAACGCTTTGTCTAGCTTCAGCTACAGTTACCCAACCACCTTGAACACCTAAGTTCATTCTCTCATAAATCTCATTAGTATCTGTTTGCAAAGCTCTTACATCAATATAATCATATCTAGCTTCTAAGTTAGATGAGTTAGGGTAATCAACTTTAAGTATCTGATGTGTTATCTCTTGTGCAACCATATCCCATAAAGGAATAAGTTTTTGTTCTGTAAAGAACTCTCGCAAGGTTTTAGCGTTTGAGTAAGTAGCATACTTAAGTCCAACTTCAAGACCTGCGATAATTGAAGGAATACCTAAAACAGATGAAACCCTAGATTCAAATGATTCTCTTAAATCTCCAATCTCTAAGTCTTTAGGACTAAAGGCTAACTTCTCAATATTAACTCCACCTGATAGAACTAATGGCTTACCACGATTCTGTCCACCTGTTCTTCTTTGGAATGCTTTAGAAATTGATTCGCCTTCTTCTTCTGTTAAACCATATTCATCTTTTGGAGTTATTAAGTAGCTAGGAACTCCCATATTAGCGAGAATTGATGTTGCCATTTGTCCTGCACTCTCATCTCCATAAATCTCTCTAAGTAATGATTTAACAGGCGAGAAACCTTGTCTATGGTTTGTTGGGTCTAGTCCCATTCTGAAGTGAGCAATCATATCTCTATCTAAGTTAATCTTTTGATTCTTAACCTGATATTCATAATATTCAATTAAAGTTTCATCACTTCCTTTTGCGACTACATTCTCAGGCATTAAAGGATATAAAGCAACTAATTGTCCTGCTTCATTCTTTTGTTTAAGTAAGTATGCGTCCCCTGAGATGTGCATTGATTGAACTAAATAGTTTTGAACTACATCTCCTGACATATAAGGATTTGGTCTTTGAAATAACATTGTGAGTTGATGATTAGGAAATACTTCTAATTCTCCCACTTCATTCATTTGAAAAACTTTTAGCTTTGCTTCTCCAAATGCAGTTCCTAGTACTTGTAAACAAGATACAACTGCTGAGTTGGAAGCACCATTACCCAATCCTTGAACATTAAATTCTCCTGCTGATGTTTGATAACCTTGAATAAATGCTGAGTTATTCATATCAACACCTTGTCTGAAAAAGTTAAATCCTGTACTTCTTTTTTGTTCTGTTCGTCCAAAGACTAATTCTCTGAAACTTCTTCTCTCTGCCAATTTATCTCCTCGTAGAAGCGTTGTGTAGTAATGGACGCAACCCTTATCGGCACTACTACACTCTGCTTCTAATCTTACATTATATTAAATAACTTTTATACTTTTTCGCACTTTTGATTCTATTACTGCATACGCCAAACTGTCCACTATATCATCGTGTTCAGCTTCAGGGAATCGCAAGAGTTCAGTTTGTACATCTCCAAACCAAGCTGAGTTCTTAGGGAAGAATATATCTCCTGCTTCCATTCGTGCAATTAATGGATAAGCTCTTGATACTTTATCTCTATCAGCTTTTAATGGTTTAACTATTAGCCCTTCTCTCTTTGCCATTTGGATAAAAGCCAACTGATAACCTGCTCTCTCAATTCCAACATACGCCAAATCAAATTGTTCCACTTTTCTTCGTAGTAGTGGCAATAAATCAGGTGCTTCCAATCTTCTTCGGTCAATGTCCAATATGAGAATCTTACCTTCAGGTGTGATAGCAACTGATGTGATGACCGTAAAGTCAGCACTTTGTTTCGTACTTGTAGCCAAGTCCACAGTAGCAAATCGTCTGCAATCTTCCAATCTGCACTCTTTGTCTTTATATTTGTAATAAACTTCCATATATTCATTTTTATTCTCCTTATCAATACTTATTCGTTCTTCAATGGAGTAATGCTCAAACCAATCTGACTTAAATAAGCCACCTGTGGCTTCAATGAATTGAGCTTCGTATTCTTGTGCGTATAAAAAACTTCCTATTTCTTGTTTTGCTGATTCTAATTCAGCAGGGTCTATGATTGGATTTGTGTGTGTTGGATAAGTAAATCTAACCCAATCATCAAATATATTTGCTTCAGAATACAATTTCTCAAAAAAGTTATAACCTTTTGGTGTACTTATGAACAATGCAGAGCCTTTTCTCTCTGTTAATGCAGGTCTAATGACTTCTGCCCAAGTTTGTGGCTTCATAAAGGCACACTCGTCTAATACAACAAAGTCTAAACCTGCACCTCTTAACTTCATAGGGTCATCTGCTGACCTAACTTGAACTGAGCCACCTGTAGTTGTAATAATTGTTCTCTCAGCTTCTTTAACTCTTACTCCATATTCAATGCCAATACTTCTTAAATCTGCCCACGCTTCGTTAGTCATTGAGTAAGAAGGTGCAATCCACCAAGCTCTTTTACCTTCCCAAGCGTTTTTAAGGCAAAGCCAAACACCTAATTTAGTTTTTCCCCAACGCCTTCCTGCTGATAGAACTGTAAATCTTTTCATATTCTTTACAACTTCCATTTGTGCAGAATGCAAAGGTGGTAATTGAATTTCAAGACCTGATTTATAATCAGCGTCTAATGATGATTGCATACTTACTCCTGTGATTTAAGCCAAATAAAGAATGTTTCTAATTGTTCTGTTGATATTGGCACAGAATTATAAAACATACCAAAATCTGTAAATATAGGCATAAAGACTATTGTTGGTACATCTTCTATGTCTATAAATTCTTCTTCAAAAACTTGTTCTTCAATATCTCGCATATCTAATTGTTCAACAATGTCTGCGAACTTATTATTAATTTCTTCTTCACTCATTTTCTTCTTCTAACATTCTAGGCTCTATAATCTCGCCTTCTATATATTCTTCTTCTTCAGGTTGTTCTAACAAACTACCGTCTGCCCAACGAAGTCTAACTTTAGAATTATCTTGGTTTTCAATAGCAACAGTATCTCTTTTACCAAATAGATGTGGGTATCTTCTCTCTAAGTACCAAGCGTCTGCCGTCCAATTACCTTCTTCTCCTGCCTTTGATATTCTTTTAATTCTTACTTCAATAGCTTTAGCTTCAGCTATTTGTATTCTTCTCCAAACTTCATCATAAGGTTTAATACCTTGTTGTCCTTTTTGTTTCCAAATAGATAAAGTGGAAGTTCCAATACCAACAGATTGACACGCTAAATTAACATACATACCTGAAGCAATCGACTCGCATAAGGCTTCTACTATTTCTTCATTATAAGCTAATGTTTGTTTTGGCATTATTATCTCATAATAGCAAAGTCGGTTTCAAAAGAAACCGACCTGCAAGATTTGTTATTTATATTTTTTGTTATTTATTTTTCGTCTAAATATTTTATTTTTTTACTAGCTTTAAAGACTTTTTCTCCGTCTTTTGCAAAGTCAATGCCATAAGACTCAAGTACTGAAAAACAATACTTCATCTCGTGTTGAGTATCAGAATCAAGTCCTTTTAGTATTTTATCGATTTCTCTTTGTGTCATTTTATTTCTCCCTTTTTTTAATATAAAGATAAAAATCTATTATTAAGATTTTTTAAAGATTCTAAGTGTGCTTGTCCAACTTCTGAATCAAGCATTATTTGTATTTGGTCGTTAGTTTTATTTTTGCCAATAAACTGATACCATTGGCTTCTAATGTTTATTAGTTTTGTATAAAAAATATTTGCAACTGTTTCAACACAATCTACATCACATACAGACATTATTACTCCACCATTGATTTCTTCATCAGAAGAAGCAAGAACTATATAACATTCGTTTTCTAGTTCTAATTGGCAATATGGATTTGCACAAGATGTTTCTTCTTCCCAATAAGGAGAAGAACTATAATAAGCAGTTGCTTTTGAATACAATTTATTTTTTGGTAACCAAGTATCAAAACAATCTGTTGGATTAAAAGCCCATTCTTCAACAATTCTATATACATCTGTGTCTAAAACTACTTTGTAACTTTTCTCATTCATACTGTTATTATAATCACAGATTACATAATAATGTTAATATTTTTAAAAAAAACTATGTTAAAAAACCCAATGTTTATAGGCTTTTGTAAAATTTTTTAAAAAAAGTTTAAATTTTATGTTAAAAAACAGGTCAGAACTTGCTGATAAGATTTTCTAATCGAACAAGTGTTCGACTACTTTTTTTGCTCTAATTTGCAGACAATACAGTACAAAAAGTAATCGTGGTCTATAAAGTTATGTCCCTTCTCTGCACAAATCAAACTTGGGTTTTCTGCCATTTGTTTTTTTCTAATCTCATCTTTGCCAAGAGCTTCAAACTTACCAAACCATTTGTTAATTGCATAAGGTGTTACATCAATCTTGTTCCAATGTTTCTTGTAAGCAGTTATAGAGCCAAGCAACATATCAGTTGTTACTCCTGCTTCAGCGAGTTCCTTGCAAACTTTAAACCAACCTGACTTCTCTCCTTGAGTTCTAGGCTCATAGCCAAGTTGCTCAACAAAGACCTTGTAAAGAGCTTTTCTAAGTCTTAACTCATCTTCATCAATTCTTTTTACTTGTGGCTCGTCCACATATTCTTGTTCTATTGATTCTTGTTCATTGGTTATTGTTCTATGTACTGTTTCTGATACTACCCTTGTATCGTCCACAATACTACCCCTTGTATTGTCAGCAGTACTACTAGATTTAGTAGTATCATTTTCAATACTAGGTTTACTTGTTTTTAAATAATATAAGTTACTTTGCTTCGCATTATCTTTGTATCTGTTTTGCTTTTCTATTGCACCAATCTCAATTAGCTCATTAATTAATTTATGTGTGTTTGCTCGACTAACACCTACTCGCTTAGACAAGGTAGTAACACTTGGATAACAAGAGTTGTCTTTTCTATCTGCATAAGTCCATAAGATACAATATAGATTCTTTGCTCTAGGGCTTATGTCTGCGTCTAATATCCACTCAGGTATTATTGCAAAGTAATTATCAGCTTCTATTTTCATTGTTTTCTGTAATAACCCCTTCTCTCAGATGTTTCTTGTTTAGTTGCAGTAAAACCAAATTGCTTCATATAATTTGTAATTGTTTGCCTACTCATACCTGATAACTCAGCAATTTGTTCTTTTGTATAACCTTTTTTTTGTAATTCTATACAAGCATTTACAAAGTATTCTTTGTTCATTCTTTTATAAGATTTAACAATATCTAATTCATTCATATCTTAATGTCCTATCTATGCCGTAGTGAGTACCTTGCGTCAAGATACTCACTAAGCACCGTACTATACCAACTAGAAGGGAGTATCTAAATCGGTAATATCGTCTAATGATTTAGGTTGTACTAAATCCTGTGGTTTAAAATTAGGCATTATCTCAGCAGGTGGCTCATCAGACCAACTTGCATAAGGGAAGCCATTGTTTCCACCTGTACATTGTTTATTGCCACATTTAAAGTTAGGGCTTTTGTCTGATTTTTTATCAATTCTGTTGTCGTACACCTTTGAAGCACAAGAAGGGCATTTAAACTCTCCTTGACCCACAGGGCTTTGTGATAACACGGTAGGTTGTGGGCTTGGTTGCTTCATTGGTGTACTAACAACAGGTGTCTGAGCAAACGGAGATAAAATCCAATCTTCTATCTTCTGTGCAACATTAAAAACTTCTGTAAGATTCTCCATAAAGAAATCTGAATTACAGGCTAACTCAATAGCACCTTTAATAGCTACTTGTCGTACAATTAAATTATCTTTATTATCCATTTACCAACTCCTTTGAACTATTAACTCTTGATTCAACCCAAGAGTTTTCTTTTCTCCATTTAAGTAAGGTATCTAACTTCCAAACAGGTGTAGCTTTTAATTCAAAGTCAGGTTTTGGCATTTTATCCTGAAACTTCCATTGAGCTACTTCTTGGCGAGTAACACCTAGCCAAGCACCAATTTCAGCAGTACCCATAATTTCTTGCGTCCTTTGTTCTCTCATTTGTTCTCCTTAATATATTCTGCAATATTTATTTCTTTACCCTTAGCTAGTTCAGAATAAAGTAAGTCTAGTTCTTCACTTAACTTAGTATTCTCAACAAACTTCTCAGGGAATAATTTAAGAGCTAACCATTCAATTATTAAAACAATTACTCCTGTTATTAATAGAAACAACATTGTTCCAAATAATAAAATAAATTCTTGTTCATTCATTCTTCTTCTCCTTCTATATCAACATCATAAATTGTTACTAATTCATCTTCTTTATTAAATACAGGAACTGCTCTCATATTTAATTGGAATTTGAACTGTGGGAATTTCTCCTTATTCAACTCAGATACCTTCCTAAGTATCTTTGTTGGTGTTTGATAAGAGAATACAGGCTCAAGGTTTATCCAACCACTAGCTTTGTATTCACTACCATAGCTTTGTTTCACGACAACATCTACCCTGCCTTGAACAAAACCTCTTAAAAATATGCCTTCTTGCATATCAACTCCTTCTAGCTAAGAGCTTTACAGAGTATGCTTGTAGTATTAAGGTTGTCATCTAGCATTCTGTTTTTTATTAATAAGGCATTGAGACATAAAACTCGGTCTCGCACTAGAATCAATGCGACCCTACCTTATTATCCTTAAACAACATACTCCGTAAAGCTCTTAACTCCTTTTGTCATTATTACCTACATTAATCGCAGATTTATTTTTATGCAAATCTTATATTATAAAATTTTTAAGTTATCCCAACCGTCTTTAGTAACTGTCATTGTTACTACTCCTGTTGAAGTTGAATACCCTGTTCTAGTTTGGAAGTCAGTAGAAGGACTCATAGCAGGTACTCCCATTATTGTTCTTCCACCTTGCTGAACGGCAGTAAAGTGATGATAATGACCGTGTACAATCATTCGAGCTACACCAACAGGGTTATCTCCTGCTTCATTCAATCCAAACATCTGACCCTTCCACCAATTTTCTATTTTCTTTGCAGGAGTTCCACCACCTGCCGTTAGATGTCCGTGAGTAAAACCCATTAAGTAACCTTTAACATCTAAAAGTAAATGTGGAGAATCAGGTACAACAACTTTGATGTTCTTATAATCTGACGCATAGACTAAATCTCCAACTTGTTCTAATATCTGTAAATCAAGGTTATCAAGTTCTTCTGTTGCCATACTCTGCTTACCACTTCTGTTTTGTCCGTGATTAGAAGTTACACCTGAGAGAATGACATTATAGTTTTGGTCTGCAAAGTTTTTTACAATCTTCCAAAGCAATCTTCTTGCAACTGTAACTTGGTCACGCAGGTGCATATCGAGATTCCAAATTTGTGACGAGTACCAACCTGACAGACTACAATTTTCTACGATATCGCCAAGTCCAATGACATAGACTTCATCAATTTGATGTCCAATCTTTTTTAATTCTTTTAATCTTGCATTAGCACAATCAAGTGAAGCTAAAACTTTATTAACAATATCTTCGCTTCCATTACCGTCCCTTTTACCCATTTGCCAATCTGCAACATAGTACATAAATGCAGAATCTCCTGTAGCAATAGTTTGTTTCTTAACTGTGTAAGATTTAATTTCTTTTAAGAGCTTTGCATAGTCAGTATCTCTATCAGGAACTTTTTTTCTAATGTCAGCTTTATAATACCAAGCCTGTTCCTTCTGACCTTCTCCCATATTCATATCCCAAGTTCTTACTTGTAGATTGCCTACGATTTCATATTCGTCAGGATTAAAGCCCCACTCATTTAGTAATGTTGCAAACTCAGGCTCTTGATTTTTTGTGCCACGAGAAACTAATGTACCTTTATTAGTTTTTGGGTCATACTCTGCGTGTGGTTGCCAACCTGTAGGGTATTTCTCTTTAGCTAGTGTTTCATTATGTTTCTTATCGTTGTAGCGATTAAGAAATTGGTTTAGATTTTTTGACTCGTTCTTTGTGTTCATTTATTCGATTCCTTATTGATTTAGGAGATACACCGTTCCACCCACACTCATCAATTAGCCAATCGACTAAAGCCGTTGTATCTAAATAACCATTTTCTATAGCAGTTAGTACTTCTTCCCATTGAGAAGCTCTAAGTTCTGTTCCATAAAAATAACCACGCTTAAGTGGTTTTCTTTTATAGTTATCTAAGTATTCTTTAAGTGCCATACTGCGTCCTGTTCTTTTACTACTTTAATTATAAAGTCTAAGTGTGATTTCTAGGGTATTTTAAGGGAATTTTTTAAATTTTTTTTTGGGCATAGCCTAAAAGCCTATAAACATTGGGGTTTTTATTTAAAAAAATATTATAAATAGTTGTAACTTTTATAATCTTTGATTAATCTAAGTAGTATGAATGAAACAAAAAAATGGAAAACATTAGGTCACGATACCACACATATTAGAGATGAGAATGATACTTCACTTTATGGTAAAGCAATTTGTGGAACTAGATTTGCACACTTCTCAGTTATTGTAGAAGTAGAAGAAGGCACAAAGGTTAATTGTGCTAGATGTTTAGTAAAAGTTGGTTGGGCAAAAAAAATTGGTAAAGGTGGTTTGCCTTCAGAGAAAAAAGTTCTTGGTTATTCAGAAACACTTTATGAATTAATTAAAGACTTAGATAATGCTAGTTTAAAGATTAAAAGTTTTAGGAATGGCAAAACCTTCAATCCTATTGGAACTATATTTTCAACTTCTACAGAACATAGAAGATAATAAGTTTTAAACCATTTATTCTTCCCAAGTATCAAGTAAAGCAAAAATTATTTCATCTAACTTATCAAGCTCTACAATAACTAATCCATTTGTAGTTCCGTCAGGCATAGCTACAAACATAAATGGTCTTGTATCTCCAATGTTCTTATTAGAATCTGATTGCTCTTTAGCTTTTAAATATTTATTCCAAATTGGTTGTATTTGTTTTCCTGCTTTGACTTCAACTCTAACTTGTCCTTGCCAAGATTCTTCATTACCCATTTGAGAACGAAACTTTGTATCAGGTATTTTTAATTTTTTTCTAGCTAGGTTTTGTTTTCTTCTACCTTTATTTTTATTAGTAAGACCACGCTTTTGATTGTCAGACCAACCTTCTCTGTTCTTACGATTCTTTTGACCTATACCTTGTAAGCCTTTTTCTTCGCCTTTACGCCTTTTCCAATCAGAATATGTTTCATCTTCTCTAATATCAAACTCTCGACTCATCTAATACCTTCTCTAAAATATTTAAACTTACTTTAATTGAACTTATAAATCCAAGTGTATCAAAATCAGATGTTGGTACAAGTAAACAATGAGCCAACCATTTATCTCCATTCTCATTTTCATTCTCAACTTTAACTGTTCTGTAAGTATCATTCTTAATCCAAGTTAAAAGGAATGGTAATAAGTTTGTAGGATTCCAATAGCGAACAAAGTTTGTTGGATAAGTCCAATACATCATATAGTCTGCAAATGTTTTCATTTGGCAACCAATAGCAAGTTCTCCATTGTCTTGTTCAATTAAATATTCCAAAGCAAGATTATTAGTTTCATTAATTTGAGTATCTGTTTTAACTTCTATGAATTTAGAATTAAGTTCTGTATTAAAAACCCAAATGTCAGCACCTTTAAGTTGTTCTTCCATTCTTGTTTTTCTTGCGTGGAACTTATGTCCCTTCTCATCTTCTATTGAATTGTAATATGCAAGTATTAGTTTCTCCCCAATCTTGCCAATCTTATCTTGTTCTTTAAAATTAAAAATCATAATTCCAACAACTCCTTGAGCTTCTCCAATGTTTTCCCTTGCCGTCATTATAGAACAACCAAGAAGCTAGTTTAATATTTAGGATTGGGTCTTTTCTATTTCCACTAAATTTCAATTTATTTTTAAGCCAAGAAAAAGTCGAATCGTTAAATTGAAATAAACCTATATCTTTTGTTCCATTGTTATTGACATTAACTGCGTGTGGTCTGCCTGAAGATTCACAATACATAATTAAACTTGCTTGTAATAAATCTTCTTCTTTAAAGTGTGTTTGAAGAATAGGAAGCCATTGTTGTACAACTTCAACCTTCTCGTATTGTTCCCTGCAATCTAGGAATATGTCCATATCATTTGCCGTTGGTGGCATAGATAATAAACAAACAATCACACCTTCAATAATTAATGAAGGCATTGTTCTCCTTTATTTAATTGTTTATATATTGTAAGTCAGTTTGTTTAGAATTTCTATACAAACAATTTCTGTTATCGCAAAACAAACTACCTTGATATGTGGTAAGATGTTTGCCACAGAACATACAACTTGTTCCTTTTACTTTCACAGAAGTATTATAAATCATAAATTAGTAAATTTGTGATTAAAAAATAAAAAGTCCTTATGAACTAGCAATAGCAATTAAGGACTTTTTTATTATGCTTTAATGTGATTAATTAGTTTTCTTCTACCTGCTTTACCCATACCTTTAAGTGTTTTTTCTACATATTCTCCATTTGAATCTGTATCAAACATTGAAACTTCTAATTCCATTGTGATAATGTCATTTACATTTACTTCTTCTAATGCTTTTGTTACATTAACAAATAAAGTATTTGCATTAATATCAAGAACAATTCTCTCTTGATAACCCCATTGAGTATCTGCAAAGTAAATATTTATTACTTTACCTGTAACTTCTTGTAAACCATTTTGTAATTGTGTAGCATTTTCAAATCTAAATTTATTAACAAGTTTGTCAACTTCTGATTGCCACATCTTTAAGGTTAATTCTTTTAACCAATCTATATAAGAATCTTGAACACCATATTTTACATTGTTGAATTTTCTTGCATAGTAATCATTGTACTTTGATAAACATTCTCCAATTTGAGCTAGTTGTGGCTCTTTAACAAAAAATTCAGCTCTATTTTTTGCCCAAAATTCTTCTTGTGCTTTTCTCTCAGCACTTCTTTGAACTGCTAATAATAAAGCAGAAGCATTGTTAGGAAGTTCAAAATAATCTGCACAAGATAATCCAACTCTGATTTTTGCAGGTAAATCATTATTACCAACATTTTTTAGTTCAATAACTTCTCCTGCCCAATTACCACAAGTGAAGCATTTGTCATAAGATTCTTCTTCTACTTTAAGGTCTAAAGCGTTAAAAAAAACAAAGTCTTGAACATTAATGTCCAAGTCCTTTTTAAATATTCTTGTTGTTTCATTCATACCTAAATTATATAATCAAAGATTATTTAATGCAACACAAAAACAATAATTTTTTTATTTTTTTTATGATTATTTTAGGGTGGTAAGTTATACCTAAATGATATAAAAAGCTCTTAAAACGGCTCTAAATGGCTAATTTAAGCACTATATTGGATAATTCCACCAATTAGTAGAACAATGAATGTTGCAGTAGCTAAAAGCTCTGACCTAGAAATCTTTGTATTTACCTTCTCGTGAAGCTCATCAATGCGAGAATTTATTTTATCTTGTCCTTCAAGAACAAGCAGTAACATTTCTTTTTGTGTCATACCATTACCGTTTGAATCTGCCATTAGTTTTCCTTACAGTTATCACTACCATATTTGTAATTACAAATAGTAATGTATGTTCCTTCTTCGTTGCGAGTTGTACTACATTTATTTGTCATAATCAAAAAAATCCCATTCTTTGTCAAAAAAAGAACGGTTAGATAAGTCCCACTTACTTAATCTTTTAAGATAAGAACTAATTTCTTTTAAAAAATAACCAATTATAAATCCAATAAAGTAATCCATATTTATCCTTTTATATTTTTAATAATAATACCTAAAAGTAATGTTATTGTTGCAGTTTTAAAAGCAATAAATAAATGTTCAACAGATAAATTAATTCCTGAAGTCATACCTAAAACACAAGCTACAAAAGGTTTAGACCAATCTTCAATGTTTTTTTTTAAGAGTTCCTTCATTAGCCACTACCTAATTTTATAAGAACTTCTGTTAAAGCATTGTTTAATTCTTTTTCTCGCAAAGCCAAATCAACAACTACTTGTTCTAGTTTGTCTATTTGAACTTGATAAACTACTGCCATTTGTTGTAATTCATTAACAGTTTTAAATAGCCAAGCGACTAATCCTGCTAAACCACCTTGCAGTAATTGTGCTAAATTAATTTGGGTTTTCATTAAACCTACTTATTGTCGTAGGTAATTTTTGGTTTATATTGTTCTAAGCCGTTTTGTACAACTGCTAATCCTGAACTTAAAAACGCAACTGCTATTAATTCAAAAGTATTTGCGTCTATGATTCCTGATGAGTTAGCTAAATACAAAGAGATAGCTGATTGCAACCCTGTTCTAAACGCTTTATTTAAAACAAATTTCCAATATTCTTTACTTTTCATTCTTCTTCCTTATACATTGGGTTGCTTAACAATACTTTAGCATATAACTTACAATTTTTATTGACACACTTATATCCAACTTTAAAAAGTTTTGTGTCTTGGTTGCACAAATGACAAATTAATTTCAAAGAATCCTTTGATTAAGTTATTGTTCTTCCTGATAATTTTACTAAAATTTCTTTGATTAAACCTTTAATCTCGGATATATCTTCTTTAAAAAAACT
>Ga0222715_10003697_pt1 | contig 13545 bp, 10 predicted proteins | sample C33_9DmetaG_FD_165056 | JGI IMG/M metagenome (GOLD analysis project Ga0222715, IMG submission 165056) | Estuarine water microbial communities from San Francisco Bay, California, United States - C33_9D | ecosystem: Environmental > Aquatic > Marine > Unclassified | place: USA: California...
GCGTGCACGATCAAAGGCCGGGGAATCCAATGATGCGCGGATCATCAACACGTCGTCCCCGAGTGGCATCTTCGGCAATATCGGCCAGGCCAACTACGGATCTGCCAAGGCCGCCATCGCCGCAATGACGGTGATCTTGGCCGATGAGCTCGCACGCATCGGGGTGACTGTCAATGCGATCGCGCCGGTCGCGCTCACGCGGATGACCGAGGGACTGCCGATGTTCGCTGAACTCGCGAAGTTGGAGCCCGATGCCAGCGGCTATCACCCCCTGGATCCGGCGAACATCTCGCCGCTGGTGGTGTGGCTCGGCTCCGCTGAGTCGGCCGGTGTCACCGGTCGGGTCTTCACCATCACCGGCAACGAGATCGGGGTGGCTGAGCCGTGGGTTAAGGGACCGACAGCGGCCAAGGAGTCGGGCGGCTGGGCGCCCGCCGAACTCGGTGCTGTGATTCCCGAACTCGTCGGCGACGCACGTGGCTCCAGCGACATGTTCGGCAATCCTCGGACCTAGCGCTCACCCGGAGGCCGTCTGAGTTACAGCTGGACGCGTTCGGCCCGAGTGAGGATGCGATCGACGTAGGCCTGCGTCTCCGGGAACGGCGGCACACCCTCGTACTTGACCACCTGGTTGAAGCCGGCGTTGTACGCCGCGAGGATGTTCTTCAGCGAATTGCCGGGTACGTCGGCCACCAGGGCGGCGTTCACGCAGTTGAGTTCAGCAGCGGAGTGGATCGCGTCCACCGGATTCCACACGTCGATATCGCCATCGCCATCGCCGTCGACGGCGTACTGCTCCCACACGGCCGGCATGAATTGAGCAATACCCTGGGCGCCGGCGGGACTGACGGCGTACGGATCCCAACTGCTCTCCGACGCGATCTGCGCGGCGAGAACCTGGGGCGGAACCACGGGGCACCGCTCGGCCGCGGCCACGATCACGGGTCGGTACTGCTCGGGGACGACAATCGCTTGGCGATCGCGGAGCCAGTCGACTCCGCCGAGGGCGACAAAGGCCCCCGCGAGGGTCACCCCCGCGAGGACGAGGACCGCGGCGACCACGGCCAGGACCTTCCCCATCAGACCACGGTAACCCGGCAGATCCTCGGATCCTTCCCCCTGAGGCCTCTTGCCCCACGAGCCGACGTCGCGGCGGTCCGGGCTCTACCGTGGACCCATGGGTGATGAGGTGGCCGGCCGCGATATCGACCGCACGGAGGTGGAGCGCCTCTTCGGAGCCCGCCTTGGGGAGGCGTTCGACGCGCTGGGGTGCTTCAACCTCGCGGTCTTCGGCAAGACGGGGGTGGGCAAGTCCACGCTGGTTAACGCGATCTTTGGCGCCCAGGTCGCCCAGACCGGCGTCGGTCGCCCCGTTACCCGGGGCCTGGTCTACTACCGTCACCCCGGCGGCCTGCTAGGCCTGTACGACTCCGAGGGCTTTGAGACCGGTCACTCGGGGGACGAGATCCTCGCGGCTTTGCGCGAACGGGTCGAGGGCACCCGTGGACTGCCGGTCGATCAGCGGATTCACGCCGCCTGGTACCTCGTGCGGTGGTCCGATCGCCGGTTCGAGGATCGGCAGGCGGACTTCGTCCGTGCCCTGTCCGACCTAGGTCTGCCGGTCGTTCTTATGGTGACGCAGGTACCCACGCGCGACGGCGTTCCGCACCCGGAGGCCCTGGAGTTGGCGGCGTACATCGAGAGCCTCGGGCTGCCGCTGCGCCCCGGGGGCAAGGTCGTGCTCACCAACGCTCTCGACGATCCCTTCACCGGCGCGCCCGTCTTCGGGCTGCAGGAGTTGCTCGATGCGACGTACCTGGTCGTCCCCGAGGTGGCGACGGCGGCGCTGACGGCCGCTCAGATCCTCGACTGGGAGCGTAAAAGACAGGCGGCGAAGAAGATCATCAATCAGTCGGTGGCGGTCGCGGCTGGCGTCGGTGCCACTCCCATCCCCTTCTCAGATGCGGCCATCCTGGTTCCGGCGCAGGTGACGATGATCGCCCGGCTCACGGCCGCCTACGGTCTGCCGGCGGATCGGTCACGCGCCCTCGCCGCGGCAGGTGCCCTCGTCCTCACCGGCGGCGCAACGATGGCAGGCCGCTACCTGGTGACGAGCCTGCTGAAGTTCATCCCCGGGGGTCAGGTGGCAACGTCGGCAATCTCGGCGACGGTCGCCGGATCGCTCACTCGGGGGGTGGGCATGGCGTGGGCGCGGGTGTGCGAGCACGCCCTCGCGCTCCCCGATGCCGAGCGGGACCGGTTCCTCGCGGGGAATGCCCCGCTGGAGCTGTTCCGGGCCTACCTCAAGGGCCGCTAAACCCGCCCGGTTCCGACCGTCATGGTGGGTTTCGCGCACGGGAAACCCACCACAACGGTCGGAAACCGGGAGGGGTTGGGCGGACCTTGCTACGGTCGGGGCTGGTCACGAAGGGAGTCCGCCATGCGCAAGGTCTTCGTCCTCGCCGCTGCCGCGGCCGGAGCGGTCGCAGGAGTAGCCGCCTGGAAGAAGTATCGAGACACCAGTCCGGTTGCGGAGCGGGCCGACGCCTGGGCCGGTGCCGTGTCGTCGTACGCCGACCGTGCCTCGGCCGGTGTCGCGGGTGCCGCGGGGCTGGCCGCGGGAGTCGCCGATACCGCTGCCCGGACCGTGTCCGACGCCGCGCACGCCGCCCGCTTGCCCGGCTCCGTCGCCGACTCGGTGTCTGCCGGCGCGGCTCAGGCCGGTGCCGCGGCCTCTACGGCGGCGGACACCACGAGCCTCGTGGCCGGTACCGCCGCTCATGCGGCCGCCAGCGCTGCGTCGGAGACCGCCGAGACGGTGAAGGGAGCCGCCGCCGCGGCCGCTGCGGATCTCGCCGCGAGTGAAGCGGCGGAGTCAAGTGCACAGGAGCAGGTCGAGCCACCCGCCGGAACGGAGGGCGCTGAAGCTCCCGAGGTGGACGCCCCTAAGGCCGCGCCCAAGGCAAACGCGCCCAAGGCAAACGCGCCCAAGGCCGCACCCAAGCCGCATCCCACCCCGACATCGGTCGGCAACCCGGGGGCGAAGAAGGCGGGCAAGAAGGCGGCGAAAAAACCTGCGGCCAAGAAGGCGGCCGCCCCGAAGCCAAAACCACCGGCCGAGTCCGCCTCCGGTGCGGCGGCGACCTCGCCCAAGCGCAGCCGCAACCGCACCAAGGGTGGGGTCCCGGTCGACCGGGAGGCGTCGGAGGGCGCCCCCGACGCCTAGCTCGCCCATCGCCGCGCCGCACGCGGACCCCGAGCGCTCCGAAATTACCCTCGCGGGAACATCGGGGCACCCTGATGCGTTGCGAAGGTCAGCACCTATGAGGAGGACACCCATGCGCGAACCCGCTGACCTGATCACCTGGCACAGCGAGCCGACCCCGGTCGAGGGGCGCTCGGTGCTCGTGCACGCCTTCACCGGATTCCTCGACGCCGGCGGGGCCACGGCGACCGCCGCCCGCCTCCTGCAGTCCCGCGACCACCGGCTCCTCGCGACCTTCGACGTCGATGAAGTGCTGGATTACCGCGCCCGACGTCCGGTGCTCACCTTCGTCACCGACCACTTCGCCGCCGTCGACATGCCGCAGATCGCCCTGCATGAGGTGCTAGACGACGAGGGAACGCCGTTCCTCCTCCTCACCGGTCCCGAACCGGACTATCAGTGGCAGCGCTTCGCGGCCGCGATCGTCGAACTCACCCGACGGACCGGTACGACGCTCACCGTGGGTCTGTCGGCGATTCCGTGGCCCGCGCCGCACACCCGGCCGCTGGGCATCACCATCCACGGCAATGTCCCGTCCTTGGTCCAGGCGCCCCACACCGCGGGCAATATCCAGGTCCCCGGTCACATCGGAGGACTCCTCGAACTGTCCTTGAGTGAGGCCGGTGAAAAAGCGATCGGGATCGCCACCCACGTGCCCCACTACCTGGGCCAGTTCGACTACCCCGCTGCCGCCATCGCGATGGTGGAGGCGTTGGCGCAGGCCACCGGTCTCGTGCTCCCGGTCGACGAGTTGCGCGCCCCGGCCTCGCGCGCCGAGGGTGAGATCGCGCAGCAACTGCAGAACAATGAGGAGTTCGTCACCATCGTTCGTGCCCTCGAGCAGCAGTACGACCAGATGGCCGCGCTGCGCACCGGCACTGCATCGGCGGGCTCCTCGGAGTTGGCCCCGGAGGGCCGAGTGGCCTCGGGGGATGAGATCGCGGCGCAGGTGGAGCAGTTCCTCGCCGATATGCACGGCCGCGAGTCCGGCGACGACCTCGACTGACGGCATTGAGCCGGCAACGCCAGGGCTGACGAAAACGGTGCCACTCCTACACACCGCGACCGGTCTGTATGACAGGATTTCCCCAATTCCGTGGGAGGAAACCTGTGCGAAACCGTGTTCAGCTGATCGCCTACGCCGACCGACTCGGTGGTGATATTTCGGCGCTCACAAACATCGTGCGCGGTCCGCTCGCAGGCGCCTACGGCGGCGTTCACCTCCTGCCGTTCTTCACCCCATTCGACGGCGCCGACGCGGGGTTTGACCCGGTCGATCACACCGAGGTCGACCCCCGACTCGGCGGTTGGGGGGACCTCGCCGCGCTGGCAGCCGACCACGAGGTTGTCGTCGATGTGATCGTCAATCACGTCTCGGCAGACTCCGCTGCCTTCATCGATGTGCTTGCCCACGGTGACGCGTCGACCTACGCCCCGATGTTCCTCACGATGTCGAGCGTCTTCCCTGACGGCGCCACCGAGGCTGACCTGGCGAAGATCTACCGGCCACGGCCCGGCCTCCCCTTCACGCCGTACACCCTCGGCGGTGAGCGGCGACTGGTGTGGACGACGTTCACTCCGCAGCAGGTCGACATCGACGTTCGGTCAGAGCAGGGGCGGGCCTATCTCATCTCGATCCTCGACCGCCTGCGCGATGTGGGCGTCTCGCTCGTGCGCATGGATGCGGTCGGTTACGCCATCAAGACCGCGGGGACCTCCTGCTTCATGACTCCGGACACCTTTGACTTCATCGACGAGTTCACCGCGTTGGCGCATGCGCGAGGCCTCGACATCCTGGTGGAAATCCACTCCTACTACCGCGACCAGATCGATATCGCGGCGCGGGTGGACTGGGTCTACGACTTCGCCCTTCCGCCGCTCGTCTTGTACGCCGCCTACACCGGTGACCACGCGCCGCTCCACCGTTGGTGCGACATGCGCCCGGCCAATGCCATCACGGTTCTCGACACTCACGACGGGATCGGCATCGTTGATGTCGGACCGGATCAGAAGGTATCGGGGCGCCCCGGATTGTTGACGCCCGAGCAGTTGGATGTCGTGGTCGAAGGAATCCATGAGAGCACGGCGGGGGAGAGCCGGAAGTCCACCGGGCAGGCCGCTTCTAATCTGGACGTCTACCAGGTCAACTCGACGTTCTATTCGGCTCTCGGCGCCGATGATCGACGCTATCTCGCGGCCCGTGCCGTGCAGTTCATGCTTCCGGGCATCCCGCAGGTGTATTACGTCGGCGCGCTCGCTGGCGCCAACGACATGGACTTTCTGGCCCGCTCTGGGGTTGGACGCGACATCAACCGGCACGCCTACTCCGACGACGACCTCGCCGCGGATCTTGAACGCCCGGTCGTGCAATCGCTGCTGGCCCTCGCTCGGTGGCGCAACGAACTGCCCGTCTTTGAGGGTGAGGCGATCGTGGAGGGGAAGGACGAGGGAATCCGAATCACACGCCGACAAGGCGAGGTGTGGGCGGCCCTGGTCACCGATCTGTCGCAAGGAGAGGTGCACCTGAGTTGGTCGGGGCCCGACGGCGAAGGCGAGACGACCGATCTGCTGACGTCGCCACCGCGCGTGGGCTGACCTCCTGCCACGATGGTGGCCATGAGTGACGCCGTGAAACCAGAGCCCGCCCTCCCGGCCGATATGACGTTCGGCACCGCAACCGCGTCGTGGCAGGTGGAAGGAGATGTGGCGGGACGTGGCCACTGCATCTGGGATGATTTCGCGGCGACCCCCGGTGCCATCGTGGACGGCACTACGGGGGAGCCAGCGTGCGATCACCTCACGCGATTCGACGAGGATCTCGATCTGCTGACCTGGCTTGGCGTCGATGCCTACCGCATGTCCATCAGTTGGCCGCGGGTGCAGCCCACCGGCATGGGACCGGTGAGCGAAGCAGGGCTCGCGACGTACGACCGCATGATCGATGGTCTGCTCGAACGGGGGATCGATCCGGTGGTGACGCTCTATCACTGGGATCTGCCCTCGGAGTTGCCCGGCTGGACCTCGCGGGAGACCGCCGAGCGTTTTGCCGACTACGCCGAGGCAGTCGGTGCGCGGCTCGGCGATCGAGTGAGTCACTGGGCCACCTTGAATGAGCCCTGGGTGTCCGCCTACCTCGGCTACGCCGCCGGTGTGCATGCCCCTGGACGCCGTGCGCCCGCCGAGGCATTGTCGGCCGCCTACCACCTCATGCTCGGTCACGGCCTCGCGCTCGAACGACTGCGGGCACAGGGGTTGATCAACCTGGGGATTGTGCTCAACCTCATCCCGGTCTACGCCGACGATCCCGGCGCGCAGGCTGCGGCGACCCACATCGACGGCCTGCACAATCGGTTCTTCCTCGACCTACTTGCCGGTCGCGGTATCCCGGCCGACGTCGTGGCCGGGACGACCCAGTTCACCGACTGGTCGTTCGTTCAGGAGTCTGACCTGCCGATCATTGCGGCACCCATCGATTGGTTGGGCGAGAATTACTACACCGTCAATCGGGTCAGCAGTGTCGCGTCGGACGTAACGGCGGTCGGGCAGGATCTCGCGGCCTATCCGGGTAGCCCACCGGCGACCTTCGCACCGCGTGAGCCGGTGACAGCGATGGGTTGGGAGGTGTATCCCGAGGGGATCGTTGATGCGCTCCGGTTGGCTGCAACGGCGTTGCCCGGCGTGCCGCTGTGGATCGCGGAGAACGGCGCCGCGTACGCCGACGTCGTCAGTCCCGACGGTATCCACGACATCGACCGCGTTGACTACTACCGGCAGCACGTGGCGCAGGTGCTGCGCGCTCGCGCCGAGGGCATCGACGTGCAGGGCTATCTCGCGTGGTCGCTGCTCGACAACATCGAGTGGGCCGAAGGGTTCACCAAGCGGTTCGGCATCGTGCGGGTCGAGCCGGGGACCTTGACGCGGACGCCGAAGGACAGTGCCCTGTGGTGGCGGGACCGATTGGCGACGCGCGTCAGCCCTTGACCGAGCCGGCGAGCAGGCCGCGCACGAAGAACCGCTGCAGTGCGAAGAACACGATCAGCGGAACCACGATGGCGATGAACGCTCCCGCGGTGATGAGGTGGGTCTTGGCGCCGTAGCTGCCCACGATATTGGCGAGGTACGCCGTGATGGGTGCCACATCGGGTGTGCCACCGGCGAAGGTCAGCGCCACGAGAAGGTCGTTCCACACCCAGAGGAACTGGAAGATCGCGAACGAGGCGATCGCGGGCACCGAGAGTGGCAACACGATCTTGCGGAAGATCATGAAGTGGCTCGCGCCATCAACGACCGCGGCTTCCATGAGGTCTCGAGGCAACTGCGCCATGAAGTTGTGCAGCAGGAAGACGGCGAGCGGGAGCGCGAACATCGTGTGCGCCACCCACAGCGGGATGTAGGTGCCGCCGAGGTTGAGGTCGGGGATGATCGGCACCGGCCCGATGCTCCAGCCCAGGTTGAACAACTGGAGCAGGGGCAGCAGGGCCATCTGCAGCGGCACGATCTGCAGGGCGAAGATCATGAAGAACAGCACGGTGGCTCCCTTGAAGGGGATCCAGGCGAGGGCGTAGGCGCACATGGTGGCGATGACGAGCGGGAAGATCGCGGCCGGGATCGCGATGGCAAAGGAGTTGAAGAAGTAGGGGAGGATGCCGCCGGACACGATCTCGCCACCGCCGAGCACCTCCGCGTAGTTCTGGAGAGTGAGCTCTGGATCGGTGAAGACGGTCCACCAGCCAGAGTTGGTGGCCGGTCCCGAAGGCCGCAGCGAGGTGACCAGTAGCCCGAAGGTGGGGATCGTCCACAACACGGTGATGACGATGACCACGGCAGAGGCCCAGGGGCTGCTCAGGGTGCGGCGCGCGGTGCCGCCAATGGTGACGTCGTCCTTGGGTGGTTGCGGAATCGGGATGATCTCATGTGCTTCGACGCTCATCGGACCGCACGCTCCTTCCGCAGTTGCACAATGTTGTAGGAGACGATCGGGATAACGCCGAGGAACAGGATGACGGCGAGCGCGGATCCGCGCCCGACGTCAAATTGAACGAAGGCCTGGCTGTACATCTCGTTAGCGACGATCTGTGTGCCGAAGTTGCCGTTGGTCATGACGCGCACGATGTCGAAGATCTTGAGGGTGGCGATGAGAATGGTGGTGAACACGACGATCAACGTCGTGCGCACCATGGGGACAGTGACCCGGCTGAAGAGGCGCCAGCCGCGGGCGCCATCGAGTGTCGCCGCTTCGATGACGTCGTGCGGAATAGCCTTAATGGCCGCGGAAAGCACGACCATGGCGAAGCCGGTCTGGATCCAGATCATGATGACCATGAGCAGGAAGTTGTTCCACGGCTGCAGCAGCAGCCAATTCGGCGGCTCCATGCCGAGCCACAGGACCACTTGGCTCAACAGGCCCACCTGCTCCTGGGAGGGATCCCGGTAGGCGTAGACGAGTCCCCAGATGATGCTGGCGCCGACGAAGGAGATCGCCATCGGCATGAAGATGAGGGACTTGGGGATGGACTCACGCTTCATCTTGTCCAGGAGCAGGGCGAGGAGCAGACCTACGCCGGTGGAGAAGATGGGCGCGACGATGATCCAGAGCGCCGTGTTGATGAGGACTTTTTGATTGTTCTCGGTGGTGAAGATCCAGCCGTAGTTCGCCAGTCCGATGAACTTCTGCCCACTGGCGTTGTAGAAGCTCTTGGAGATTGTCTGAATGGTCGGGACGACCAGGCCGATGATCAGGAGCAGGATTGCGGGCCCGAGGAACATGATGCCGGCGAGCGGATTGGCGAATTTGCCGCGGATTCGGCCAAGGACGAAGAAGAGGATGAGGAGGATCCCGAGGAACGCGGCAACAGCCGCGAGGGCAATGCCGATTTTCGGTAGTCCCGCGATGATGTTGTCCCAGATCATCGATACCTCTCGTCGCTTGAAACTGTCACCAGACACGAATCGGGGCCCGAGGTGTGTCTACACCGTCGGGCCCCGATTCGTCAGTCGTCTGACCTAACTGCTAATCGGTTGCGAAGTGACTACTCGGCCGGCCAGCAAGCGTCGATCGCCTTGAGGACGTCAGCCGTCGGCTTGTCCTCGGCGAACCACGCCGTCATCTCGGTCCACTCGCAGCCTGCGCCGACAGCGGCCGGCATCAGATCGGAGGCGTCAAACCGGAAGGTGCCCTGCGGATCAGTGAGGTACTGAGCCGACAGCTGATCAATCGAGCCGGGGGTGTAAGCGTCCAGCGGCACACCGGAGTTCGCCGACACCCAAGTGCCGAGTTTGACCTTGTTGGTCGCGAACGTCGGCGAGGCCAGGAAAGTCTGCGCCGCAGCAACCTCGGGACGATCGGAGAACGCGGTGACGAACTCGCCACCACCGACGACGGGGTTCGGCACATCGGCGTTCATCGCTGGCAGGTAGAACGCGTAGGCGTCGCCGTCCTCAGCCACGGTCGCGTCCGGGTTGAATTCCTTCCAGAAGTTCGCGTAGAAGGAGGCCTGCTGCAGCATGCCGCACTCACCCTTGAGGATCGGCTCACCGGCCTGCTGGAAGCCGGTCGTCGCGATCGTCTGGACGTTGCCGAAGCCGCCATTGACGTAATCGGGGTTCTTCATCCAGCCCGCGAGCACGTCCATGGCCGCGGTGACCTCGGGGGAGTCGAACGGAATCGTGTGGTTGACCCACTGGTCGTAGACGTCGCCGCCATACATGCGCAGCATGATCTGCTCCAGCCAGTCAGTGGCCGGCCAGCCAGTGGCGCCACCGGACTCGATGCCACCGCACCAAGGCTTCACGCCATCGGCGACCATCTGATCGGACAGGGACCACAACTCATCCCAGGTGGTCGGGACGGTGTAGCCCTTCTCCGCGAAGACCTTGGGCGAGTACCACACGAACGACTTCATGTTCGAGCCGAGCGGAGCGGCGTAGAAGGTGCCATCGACGGTGCCGTAGGCCTTCCAAGCCGGGTTCCAGTACTCGTCAACGAGTGAGCCCACCGACGCGGGAGCGGCGATTGGGCCGCCGGTCTCGACGAGCTTGGCCAGCAGGCCGGGCTGTGGGATGAAGGCGATGTCAGGGGCGTTACCACCGGCGATGCGGGTGGGCAGTTGCGCCTCGAACTGATCGGAGCCCTCGTACACGATGTCGATGCCCGTGCAGGACTCGAACTGAGCCCAGGACTCCTCAAATAGGCCCTGCTCGGGCGGCAGGATGGAGGTGAAGATGGTGACGGATGCTCCGTCGAAGGTGCCGTAGTCGGCGTACTCCTCGCAGCCGGCCGCGGGTGCGTCGCCGGAACTCGAGCTCTCCGAGGACGACGCCGACGAGTTGTCGGGGGCCGCGGACGATGAATCGCCGGAGGTGTCCGAGCCACCGCAGGCGGCGAGCAGGAGTGCTGCTGCGCTCGCGCCGACGATGAGGGCGACCCCACGACGGCGATTGGGTGATGACATGCCGTCTCCTTGTCATTGATGTGCCCGGGAGTTCATGGGCTGAAAACGTGTCCATCCTTTCTCGCCGGTAGCGGGCTCGCAAGGCCCATGAGGCGTGGCTGACGGTAACGAAACCGCAACGTTTTTATGGGGAGGTGCACTCTCACGAGTGTTTCGCAAACACCATGAAAACGTTTCCGCGATTCGCGTCCGATCTGCACCTTTGGCCGTTTTCGCCATGGTCCCCTGTGAGGGGACATCGGTCTGGCGATCGGCGGACAGCGGCGCCAGCGTTCCTCGTCCTTCTCGAACCAGGTCCTACGTCTGGAACCAGGCGGTGGTGTCGGGAGGGATGGACCCGTCCGCGAGCAGCGGTGCCGAACTCAACAGCACCATGCCATCCGGAGCCGGGATGGGCCCGGCCGAACAATTGCTCACGCAGACGAAGCCGGCTCCACGCTCAAGCACGATGACGTCATCGCGGTCCGTGGTGATGCGCCACGGCGCGTCCCCCGCCAAGCCCGGGTGGGTGCGCCGCAGGAGGATAGACGCGCGGTAGAGCGCCAGAGTGCTCGCGGGGTCGTCCTGCTGAGCCGCGACGGTGAGTCCACCCCAACCATCCGGCTGCGGCAACCACGTGTGCTGACCGCCGAAGCCGTATGGTGGCGCGTCTCCCGACCACGGTAGGGGTGCCCGAGCGCCGTCGCGACCGAGTTGTTCGCCCTTGGATCGGAAGAACACCGGATCCTCGCGGCGTTCATTGGGGATCTCGGCATCCTGCAGGCCCAACTCCTCGCCCTGGAATATGTAGAGGCTGCCGGGCAGTGCATGGGCGAGCATCGCGAGGGCGCGCGCCCGTCGCACCCCGACGTCGCCACCTCCGAGCCGAGTCGCCACGCGGGCGGTGTCGTGGTTGTTCAGCGCCCAGGTCACCGGCGCGGGCGCGAGACCGTCGATCGTGGAGGTGATGACGCGCGCGAGTGCGCCAGCGTCCCAGGGCGCCATGAGGAAGTCGAAGTTGAAGATCTGGTGCAGCGTGTCGCCTGCGACGTAGCGCCGCGCTCGCGCCGGCGGGAGCCAGGCTTCGGCAACAGCCATCCGATCGCCCTCGTAGGAATCGAGGATCGCGCGCCAGCCGCGGTAGATGTCCTGTACCTCGTCGCGATCCATGTACGGCGAGCCAGCGACGAGGTCACGGCGCCGCTGTGATTCCTCGCTTCCGGTGTCCAGGTCGAGGCGCACTCCTTCGACCAGACCCACGGGATCGGGGACGTCGGGGTAGGTCATGTCCTTGGCGAGGCCGAAGGCGACGTCGACGCGGAAGCCGTCCACACCCATGTCCAGCCAGAAGCGAAGCGTCGTGTGGAAGTCCTCGACGACGTCGGGGTTCGTCCAATTCAGGTCGGCCTGCGACGAATCGAACATGTTCATGTACCACTGACCGGGGAGTCCGTCTGCTTCTGTCACTCGCGTCCAGGATGGGCCGGTGAACAGGCTGGCCCAGTTGTTCGGTGGCTCATCCCCGTTGGGTCCGCGACCCTCACGGAAGTGGAAGCGGGCGCGTTCGGGTGACCCGGGTGGAGATGCAAGGGCTTCCTGGAACCATTCATGAGCAGTCGAGAAGTGGTTGGGGACGAGGTCGACAATCACGCGCAACCCACGCGCATGCGCTTCGTTGATCATGCGCTGCGCGTCCTCCAGGGTCCCGAAGCGAGGATCAACGGCGCGTGGATCGCTCACGTCGTACCCGGCGTCGAGTTGGGGTGAGGGGTAGAAGGGCGAGAGCCAGATGGCATCGACGCCGAGGGAGGCCAGGTAGGGCAATCGCGAGATCACGCCGGCCAGATCGCCCTCGCCATCCCCCGACTCGTCAGCGAAGGAGCGCGGATAGACCTGGTAGACCACCGCGTCGCGCCACCACGGCTCGGATGTCGTCATGGCTCCAGACTAGGGCGCCCCGGTGTGCGCCTTGTGCATCCGGGCGCGCCTTGCCGAGGGGCCCGTGACAGACTCTTTCCTTGCGTGGAAGCCGCCGCCCGTCCGTCTGTGGAAGGGTCCGTCCTTCCGTGCAAGCAAGGCGCACGAAGCGCCGGGAAGGGACCCATGACGCAGCCGCAGGCCCGCAACGCCACCTTTCGGTTCGGGGATACCGCCATCCTCTCGGTTGAGCAGGTCGAAGCTCCCGAGGTCGTGACGTCTGCGTGGATCGATGAGCAACTCGCCGACACCTATGCGCGCCTGGATGTGCGGCCCGGCCTCCTTGAAGGACTCGCCGGGATCAAGGAACGTCGTTGGTGGCCCGAGGGCGTGTCGTTTGCCGACGCCGCCGCGATGGCTGGCCGCAAGGCACTGGACGCCGCTGGAGTTGAGCCGGGAGCCATTGGGCTCCTCATCGACACCGCCGTGTCGAGGGCCCATCTCGAACCCTCCGCGGCCGTCGACGTGCACCACCAACTCGGCTTGCCACCGCACTGCATCAACTTCGATCTGTCCAACGCGTGTCTTGGCTTCGTCAACGGCATGCACCTCGCGGGCATGATGATCGACTCGGGACAGATCGACTACGCGCTCATCGTCGACGGCGAGGGGTCCCGCGAATTGCAGGAGCGCACGATCGCGCGACTGCAGGGGCCGGACTCCGTCGCAGCGGACATCTTCGAAGATTTCGCGTCGCTCACCCTGGGTTCGGGTGGAGCCGCCATGGTTCTTGGTCGCGCGTCCACACATCCCGAGGGCCACCGCCTGGTCGGTGGTGCTTCCCGGGCCGCGACCGAGCACCACCGCATCTGCGTCGGCGACATGAACCGCATGGTCACCGACTCCCGGGCACTGTTGGCGGCGGGAATCCAA
>Ga0222715_10003699_pt1 | contig 13542 bp, 6 predicted proteins | sample C33_9DmetaG_FD_165056 | JGI IMG/M metagenome (GOLD analysis project Ga0222715, IMG submission 165056) | Estuarine water microbial communities from San Francisco Bay, California, United States - C33_9D | ecosystem: Environmental > Aquatic > Marine > Unclassified | place: USA: California...
TCAATCAGACCGGACAGAAATAGTGTAAAGGGTGGTAAATCGTATTAGAAACGCTGAAACCGTATTAAAATCGATTATTATACGGTTTTTAATATATCCAAGAAAAAGACAAAAGCCATCTAAATAATCAATCTGTCTGAATATATTAAAATGTAGAAGAATATTTATTCGTTTCTGCATATTTCTCTCTAGAATATTTAACTAACTCACTATTATCCCACACGCTCCCATCTTTATCGTTCTATAAGTCTAACATTTTTGCTAAAACAACTGGTAAATCATCTGTTCGAAAATACGCTCGAAATAAAAACATAAGTTTTTTTTTAGGTTATCAAAAATCGAAGTGCGACTTGTTGATTTAGAGTATCGCTTTCTCCTTGAATCCATAGAATCTCTCTTGGTATTAGTTTGCCAATTTCCCCATTTCTATCTATATCATATGTTGCCAATTCTTATACTTTATAAAGCATGCATAGGAGTGAAGGTGAAATTATATTATAAAAAACTGTCGACTAAACTGTATGTGTTAATTTTTACCTCTATGTCTTTAATGTTTTGTGAAGTTTCAAAAAATATAATTTCGTCTCTATCAGGGCTTAAATCAAAATAATTGGTGTGAAAAAAGCCTTCAATCCCAACAATAGAAAGGAACACTTTTCTAGAAAAAGTATTTGTTTTAAAGGTTAGTTTATAACCCTTTTCTGCCTTTTCTGCCTTTAACTTTATTTGTGGCTTTAGGAGCCTAAAATCTTTCTCTGACACAAATAAGTAATGATTATTTGCTACTATTTTGTCTTTTTCCACAAAGTACGATCTCAAATAAACTTCCTTTTCAGAAATGCCATGTAATATTTTTTTAATAGAAGTATTTACTACCAATTTAGACTCATTAGATTTTAGTTTTACGTATTGTTCATTTTCCCAAATAAGAGTTCCATCTATTTTAAAGATTTTCGAAACTAATTTTCCTTTTGTAGGCTTCATTTTATCAGAAATAGCATGAACTGTAAAATCATCTCCCTCGTTGTTAATAGAAACTACAATAGGTTTAAAAAGTTCCTTCATTGTGTATTGTTGGGCTTTCCACTTACCGTAATAGTCTATAGTAGCCCAAGAAGCTACAGGCCAACAGTCATTAATTTGCCAATACAAAGTGCCCATACAATAGGGCTTAGCTCTTAAATATGCTTCATGTGCAATACGCATTGATTTTTCTTGCATTAATTGTGCTTGATAAATAAATGCCTCAAAATCTTTGGGCGCTTTAAAATGTCTTACCATGTAATCAGGGATAATAGAATTTCCTTCATTACTTTTTTGATGTTGTATCATTACGGGAGAAAATAATTCCCAATCTTCTGGTAAGGAGAATTTTTTGACGCTTTCAAATTCTGGAAAAGATTGAAATCCAGTTTCACTGATAAATCTGGGGATGTTTTTCTTTTTTTTGAATTCGTTTATTGGTAGCCTAGGCCCTCTATAAGCCCAATAATGTAAATCTCCGCGAGTAATATCTCTTGGGTCTTCATCTAAGCTGTTAGAATGCGGAGAACTGGGCCAATAGCGAACCTCAGGGTTATTTTCTTCAACAACATCCGCAAGAACTTTGTGAAATATTTTTTGGTATGCTATCCAGTTTTTTTTATTATATTTTTTACTCCATCCCCAATGTCTCCAAGCCTCCTCTACTTCGTTATTACCGCACCACAGAGCAAGCGATGCATGATTTCTAATTCGTTTAACATTGTCTATTGCTTCTTTTTTAATGTTCTCAATAAATACATTGTTGTCTGGATACATGGAACATGCAAACATAAAATCTTGCCATACAAGAATGCCATACTCATCACATAAATCATAAAATAAATCACTTTCATAAATACCACCTCCCCATACACGCAGCATATTAAAGTTAGATTTTTTTGCTTCTGCAATAGTTTGTAAGTATCTAGCTTTGTCTACTCTTGTCAAAAAATTATCGGATGGAATATAGTTAGCACCTTTTGCAAAAAAAGGATGACCATTTACTTCAAAATAGAAAGATTCACCAAATTCATCTGGCTTAGTTACCAATCTTATTTCACGAATGCCAATTCGTTCTGTTTTTTCCGAGAGAATTTGATCCTCATTTTTTAAAATAATTTTTATTGAATAAAGGTGTTGTTCACCCATCCCATTGGGCCACCATAATTTGGGGCTATTAATTTCAAATGGAATTTGATAATCCGTATTATTTTTTGCAATTGTTAGTAGAGTGGTCTGAATTAATTCATCATTTACATAAATTTCTGCTGATATCTCTTTTTCTTTTTCTACCAAAATTTCTAGTTTGGCATTTATGCTTGCTTTACGTTTCGATATTTCTTTTTGAACTAAATGAAGCTCGTTTAATTTGGCAGTATTCCAACTTTCTATGTAAATATCTCTCCAAATTCCGCTAGTCATAAACCTTGGTCCCCAGTCCCAACCAAAATGATAACCTGCTTTTCTAACATAGGGGCTAATTTTATAATCTTTTAACTCTGCTAAAAAAGGAATGTCATTTGGTTGTGCGGGTATTTCATACTGAGAAGAGTTATAAAGCTCGAGCGCCTTTTCTACGTGAGAATCGAATATAATTTTAATGGAATTTTCACCTTCAATTAGATGATTTTTTATGTTAAAAGAATAACGCCTGTGCATATTATCTGAATAGGCAAGGTGGTATCCGTTTATATATATATGAGCAAAGGTGTCTAAACCGTCACAATTAAGGTTAACACTGTCACTTTCAAGTAAAGAAGCATCGACTGTAAATTTTCGCCTATACACCCAGTCTTTTTTACCAATCCATTGAATTTTTTTTTCATTGTTTCTAAAAAAAGGATCTTCAATTACAGCGTTGTTTAAAAGGTCTAGATGATTAACTCCTGGCACTTTAGCTGACATAAATTTGGAGCTGTCTCTAGATTTAAACTCCCATTGACCTGCTAAGTCTAATTTCTGATATAAAGATTTTTGAGAAAACATATTTAAAAATTATTGGTAATCACACAAATTAAAATTGAAAAGAAAAGTAGTTTGTTTTGATAATGAAATATTTAATTTTTTAAGTGTAATGTGAAATTATTCTGCAACCCCTCTTAAATTAACATTCTTAGTCCTGTTTTTTTCCCATATCGGACATAAATAGGGTGTATGGATGGTTATAAAAATCTATAAAATCTGGAATTGCTGGATGACCAGGATAGGGAGCGTGAAAATGGCCTGAGTTTGCGTTACGCCAAACCATAATATAGCTAATTTGACGTGTTAATTCATTTCTCATAATACCCTTGATTAATTTCTTCGTGAACCAGTTCTTTTCTGGCATAGTAGCTTTACCAAATAATGTAAATGAACCCGTTTCCGTTAATGCTGCAGGTTTGTTTTTTACATTGGCAATTGAAACTGTAATTTCTAAGCTTTTTACAAACTTTCGTATAACTGTCCCATGATGACGCAAATCATAATAATTGTCAACTCCTAGAATATCTACGTACTCATCGCCGGGATACCCATAAAGATATTTATTTATGTTATTAATTCTAGACCAAGAAGAAGACCAGGGAGAAAAAGCGTACAATAGATTGTCAACCCCTTTTTCTCTAAAATAATTTACCGTAAATCTCCAAAGTGATATATAATTTTCTTCAGAACAGTGCTTTTTACCCCACCAAAACCACCAACCCGTGTGCTCATGCCAAGGTCTAAAGATTACAGGTATCTTTTTACCATTTTCATCAATAAGTGTGTTAAAGAATCGCGCAAGATTATCTAACTGATTTAAAAACTCTTGATGTTTTTCACCATTGGGTAAGATAGCTTTTACTACACTTTTCGATTTATCGGGATGCTCTTTCCACATATAATTTCCACCAAAAGGATTTTGCGCATGCCATTCTATAGTATTAAACCCTCCCATATTATGAAAGAGTTTAATTTTTTGGCGAGCATCTCCAAAATCTTCTCCTCGCGCTATCTGAGTAGTACTGTAGTCTGCCCCCCATCCTGCAAAAGCGGGGTAGTCTCCTGTAACACTTTCAATATCGCTGCGAGAGTTATCATTATTCCAACCCACACCATAACCAATGGCGTCTTGCATTCCAAAGAAAACACCTTTCCCTTTCACATTAAGGAGTTTATTATAGAGCTGCTGTGTTAACTCACTTTTAATTCTCTCAGTATTTTGAGATGTAGCATTGGTAAATACACAAATCAAGAATAAAATAAAAAGTACTTTTTTCATACTGATATATTTTTCTTAGATTTTTATAATTTTTTTTACAATATGGCTACCATTATATGAGCTTAATCTTATGAAGTAATTGCCTTTTGCTAAATTACTTGTATCTACTGTGGTCACATCCTTGTTGGCGACTATTGTCTTTATTGAAACTCCGTTTGTGTTAAATATTTCAATTTTGACGACTTTATCAGTTTTATTACTTGCGTTTATTGTAATTGTGTTTAAAAATGGGTTTGGATACAATTTCACTTTATTTAAAAAGAGATTATTATTTGATAGTGAAACTGAACTTGAAGCAAATCTCAAATTATCAATGCTAATATTAACGTCCACTGCAGCATTAGAAGTCCAAACCATGCTGTATCTAGATCTTGCTTCTTCCAAATCTGTGAGCACATTACCTGTGCCATCTTGAATAAACTCCTTAATCGGACACGTTTTGGTAATCCAACCTGCCGTTTTCAAACCTTCTGAAGGAGCAATGCTTGAAATATCCCAAACAAAAAAATAGTTATTTCCTAAACCAACTTTTAATAAGCCTTCAGGCAAGCCATCTTTAATATAAACATCAAACTGCACAACATCTTTACTTGGGTCAATTCCCTCAAAAAAAAGTGGATTTCCATCAGAATCATTTTTACCAAACAAGTATCCTGACTCCCAGCTCCAACTTCCTGGAAAGCTATAATTCGCATCGAAAAAAAAAGTGTCATCGTGTGATTTTCCAGTAGAGGATGTCATGTTCTCGATTTCACTTCCATGGGCAAAAACATCTTTACCATTACCATTAAAATCAAAAAAAACGTAATTAGCATCTTCAATCTCCTCCAATGAACCATAATATAAATTTTCTGTAATTACACTTCGTCCAGAATGAATAACCATAACATTGCCCAAACCTTCTGAAATGCCACTAGGTAAAGCTACTTCAATCTCATTCTCTGTTTGAGAGGTAAATTCAGCTGAAGTCACTTGTATATTTCCTGGAAAAATAACCTTCGTTACTAGATTCATATCTGCACCGCCAAATATTAAACTTTTAGGGTTTACAGTAGTGGTTATACTCACCTTAGGCGCATTAAACATAAATAATGTGTATGGGTCATTGTAAAAATCTATAAAATCAGGCACACTAGAATGACCAGGATAGGGTGCGTGAAAATGGCTCGTACTTTGGTTACGCCAAACCATTACATAGCTAATTTGACGTGAGATCTCATTGGACATAATCCCATTTAGTAATTTCTGTGTAAACCAATCGTCTTCTGGCATAGTGGCCTGACCATCTACTGTAAATGCTCCTGTTTCGGTTAATGCAGCAGGTTTATTTTTTTCGTTGGCAAGCGATACTATGATTTCTAGCATATTTACAAATCTTGGCATATTAGTGGCATTTTGTCGTAAATCTCCATAATTGTCAAGTCCTAAAATATCTATATATTCATCCCCAGGATACCCATACAGATATTCTTCAACAGTATCAATTTTATCAGGGGAGTAAGCATATAAAAGATTATTTACTCCTTTTTCCTCAGATAGATAGTTTACTGTAAATTGCCACAATTGAATATATTCCTCTTCCGAACAGTTCTCTTTCCCCCACCAAAACCAACTCCCTGTATGTTCATGCCACGGTCTAAAAATGATGGGTATTTTTTTTCCATCATCATCAACGAGTGTATTGAAGAAAGCTGCTAGATGGTCAAGCTGGATTAAAAATTCTTGATGCTTTTCTCCACTAGGTAAGATAGCTTCCACTACATTTATTGATTTGTCGGGATGATTTTCCCAACTGTAGTCTCCTCCATAGGGGTTCTTCGCATGCCATTCTAGTGTATTGAATCCGCCCATATCATGAAATAGTTTTATTTTATAATACGCATCTTCAAGCCCTTCCCCTCGCGCTATCTGAGTAGTACTGTAGTCTGCCCCCCATCCTGCAAAAGCGGGGTAGTCTCCTGTAACACTTTCAATATCGCTGCGAGAGTTATCATTATTCCAACCCACACCATAACCTGTAGCATCTCGCATTCCAAAATAGACGCCTTTCCCTTTCACATTAAGGAGTTTATTATAGAGTTTCTGAGTCAGCTCACTGAATTTTTTATCAGTGTTTTGGGATATAGCATTGTTAAAACAACAAATAAATAATAAAATATAGACCACATTATTCAAACTAAGACAATTTTTAGAAGCGGGTTAAACATATTTTGTTGGTATTCTTACTCGCTTATACACCTCCAAATTTTATTAAGCCATCATAAATGTTTTATTTAGAAATTGAAATGTGAGTTTGTTTTATCTTCTTAGTTCACTCAACCATGATTTGTAAATTTCAAATTTCATTGGAGGACTATAAGACACATAATGATTATTATATGTATTTCCGCCAACCTTGTACTCAATTAGCCAAAGTTCATTACTATTTACTTTGGCTAATTCCTCCACTTTCAATATCCCATTAGCATTTACTTCTACTGTTTTTGATAACAGCGTTCTTCCAGAATCTTTATCATTAATGGTTATGTCTACCTTCTGTTTGGCTCTCGTATCATTCACTAATATTACGGGATGACCGGTATTTCCTTCGTGAATATCACCAACCATAACACATACATCGGTTTGAACATTTTTAATATAGTCATATGCCAATTTTTTACCCCCATAATAATCTACAATAGCATCAGATATGATGGGCCATCCATCGCGAAGGTTCCACCATAGGATTCCATTGCGTTTACCTTTGTTCATGCGCCAGAACTCAATAAAATATTTTTTCGCTTCAGCTTGTACTATTTGTGAAGCTGTAACAAAGTCTTCTAGATTCGTTGGACACTCACCGAATACTTCCCGTATCTGATTAACCATTAAAAAATTACGCTCTTTATTAATTACAGAGTTAGGATTAGACATAGTAGCTTTTGCTTGCCATTCTTTGTTCCAGACTAGCTTTTCTACTTTTTTTAATTCACCATCAACAGTAACAACGTCTTGTGCTTCAACCTTTTCTGTACTCACCCAGGGATATACATTATCTGAGGTCATCATTTTTTTAAGGCTCTCAACATTAGGAGCCCCGTGATATCCAATTTCACTAACAAATTTTGCGTTGTTTTGCGTGTAAAAAGGTGCTTTATAAAAGCCTCGTGGTCCCCAAAGGTGCATTTCAGGAGATAAATCCATATCAATTCTATTATTTATTTTGAACACCTCTTCACTGATAAAGGGAGAGCTAGGTAGGTATGGTGTTTTAGGATCCCATTCACGAACAGAAAGTGGTAAAACCTGGCGGCTAATAACATCTGTATTGGGATCAATGTGAGATTGATCATTAGCCCATTGTAGGGAAATATCATTTTCGTTATTTCCTGCCCATAAAACAATTGAAGCGTGGTTTCGCAATCTACGTACAACTTTATCTGCTTCGATTTTTACAGCAGTCTTAAACTCGTCGTCTTGTGGATAAGTAGTACACCCAAATGAGAAATCATGCCAAACCATAACTCCATTTTCATCACAAAGGTTATAAAAGCGATCACTTTCATAAACATTACCACCCCACATACGAATCATATTTGTATTTAGGTCAGTTAACCAACTAAAAGCCTCATCTACATGATTAATATCACGACTGTGCAGAGCATCTAGAGGAACCCAATTCGTACCTTTAATAAATACATATTCCCCATTGACTTTAAAATGAAAATCACCTGGATTTTCCTTCGTGTTGACAGGAGTTAAGATCAATTCCGTAGTTCTAATCCCTATGTTCTGTTTGTTTTGGGCTAAAATTTTTCCACGAGTGTCCCTAAGCGTTAAAGTCGCCTCATATAAGGCAGCTTCACCAAAACCCCTTGGCCACCAAAAATCAACATTTTCAAGACCCCAAATTCTTTCTCTAGCAATGGTTGTTGTAACAGGAATTTGCCTGTTAAGGATCTGCATTCCATTTCGTTCTAGTGCAAAAGAAATCGTCAAATCATCAATGTGCAATAAATCAGTATCAAACTGCCAGTCAACATACATATTGGCTTTTTTTACATCTGGATAAACATCTTTGGTAACCCAATACACCGACGAAAAATATGAAGCAGGAATAATTTCTAACTTTACATCTTTCCACAATCCAGCACTCATCAATCGCGGCATGATATCCCAGCCAAACATATGTGGTGCTTTTCGTATAGCAGAGGCTTCTCCCAACTGATCGTATCTCACACCGAAATTATTTCGCAATTGATTACGAGCCTCTAGTTCGGTGGATTTTATGTGCACATATAATTTGTTTCGTTTTTTTAAAACATCCGTAATATCATAGTGATGCTCAACAAACATATTTTTAACCGAGGCAATTTTTTTGCCATTAAGCCAAATATCTGCAATACAGTCAATGCCGTCAAATGCCAATTCTACACGCTCTCCCAATTCAAATTTTGGAGCATCAAACTCTCGGAAATACCACCAATCATATACTTCATATTTGCGCAAGTCATATACGTTATCCCCAATCATAGGATCTTCGATAATCCCTTCTCTTTCTAAATCTATCTCAACGTTTCCAGGAACGGATGCCGGAATACTTTTGAATTTTGAATTCTGCAGATCATCGGGCGTTTGGGGTGCATTTTTACCCTGTATGCCATAATATAGGGTCCATTCCGACAGCTTTGAAGAGTTTAATGATAAAACCTTCTTTGTGGTAGGCTTGTCATTTACCTCTTGCAAAAAAGTGTTTTGATTTTGAGTGAAGGCGTTAAAAGTATTCATTGTGAGAATTAAAATAATTATGTTGTGAAATGTATTTTTCATTTAATTTAATTGTTCGTGTTAAATTGGTTGGGTTTTAATTTTTCTAAATCTTTTGCATCATTTATAGTTCATTTAGACCTAGCATTTTCTAACTGTACAGACACTTTTTCACTCATGAATTTTTCTGTTAATGGATAAAAATACATGATAGCAATAGAGATGAGAACTCCTATTGCTGCAAAAATGCTAATCATTAATCGAATTCCTAAAACAGATTCATCAGTTTGTATCTCATTTGCTATAAATCCAAAGGCAGCCAATATCCAACCACTAATTGCTCCGCCAATTGTCCAACCAAGTTTTTGTGACATAGATGATGAAGAAAAAATGAGACCTGTTGCTCGACGACCTGTTTTTAACTCGGAATAGTCTGAAACATCTCCGTACATAGCCCATATTAATGGAAATGCCATAGCTGAAAAAATACCAATGAATATATTAATTATAAATATCAACTCTATTTGTGTTGGCGGAAGAAAGAAAAACATGATGGAAAGAATTCCACAAACCAAACCTGAAAGTATAAACGTATTTTTTTTTCCAATTCTATTAGAGACTGGTATTGCCATAACCACGCCTATCAAACTGGTTGCAAAACCACTGCTCATATAGACCGCTGATAACGTGCCATGAGAAACTTCACCAAAATAGGCAACATTTTGATCCCCAATAAAATATTTAAAATAATAAAGGATTGCCCCACCTCTTAAAGAGTTAAATATTAATACCGCAATTGAGGCCCCAAGCATAATAAACCATGGTTTATTTTTAAACAAATCGCCTAAATCTGCTTTAAAGGTAGAAGACTTTACTTCTTCATGGTCGAGCCTTTCCTTTGTTCCAAGAAAAGTAAGTACAAAAAACACCCCAGCTATTATTGCATAAATGGCAACCGTTTTTTGATATGATGAGGCTAAATCACCTGTTGTTTTGAAGTATTCAACTAAATAGTTAGCTGAAGAAGTTACCATCAGCCCTGCGCAAAATCCTCCAATAAATCTAAATGAAGCCAATGAAGTTCTTTCATTAGAGTTCTTGGTCATAACACCAAGTAGGGAGGCGTAAGGCACATTTACTGCAGTATAAACCATCATCATTAGTGTGTATGTGACATAAGCATAGATTAACTTTCCTGATGGTCCTAAATCTGGCGTTGTAAATGTTAAAATCCCAATAATAGTAAAGGGTAGTGCGCCAAATAAAAGATAGGGCCTAAATTTACCCCACCGTGTAGAGGTACGATCACAGATCATACCCATTATAGGGTCGTTTGTTGTATCCCAAAATCGTGCAACAAGAAACATAGTCCCAGCTGCAGCCGCGGTTATCCCAAATACATCAGTGTAGAAATACAAAAGAAACATGGAAAACAATGTCCAAAAGGTAGAGGAAGCAAAATCACCAAAGCCGTAAGACATTTTTTCTCTAATGCTAATTTTTTCAATTGTTTTCATAAATAGTAATATTAATAAAATGACTATGCTAACACGTTATAGCTAATTTATCAAAATTTGTGTCATCACGCAAAAAATTATGTAAGAGGTTTAAAATTTAATTAATTAAAAATATGATAATTGTATTAGAATTGATTTTTTGACCAATACTTTAAAGCATTTATTGCATTATGCCAGCCATCAATATGATGTTTTGTTTTTTTAATGTCATCGTTTGGCTTAAAATATCGATCAACTTCCCACATTGCTTGAATCTCTTCAACACTTTGCCAAAAGCCAATTGCCAAACCTGCAAAAAAGGCAGCGCCCATCGCAGTAGTTTCAATAATTTTAGGTCTTACAGTCACAGTGTTCAAAACATTGGCCTGAAATTGCATCAGCATCTCGTTAACTGCAGCTCCACCATCAACCCGCAATTCTTCAATATGAATTCCTGAGTCTGCTTCCATGGCCCTTAAAACGTCCATTACTTGATAAGCAATTGACTCCAAAGCTGCACGAGCTATATGAGCATCTGTACTTCCTCTTGTCAATCCAAAAAAAGTTCCTCGTGCATCTTGGTCCCAATGTGGTGCACCTAAGCCTACAAATGCAGGTACAAAATAAACTCCATCAGAGCTATCAACAGAGTTTGCAAGTTTCTCGACTTCAGTAGATGTTTTGATAATTTTAAGGCTATCACGTAGCCATTGTACAACTGCACCTCCCGTGAAAACACTACCTTCTAGGGCATAACTGGTTTTATCATTAATTTTCCAAGCTACTGTTGTTAATAAATTACTTTTTGATGCAATAGGTTTTTCTCCAATGTTCATCAACATAAAACAACCCGTTCCATAGGTGTTTTTCACCATTCCTGGCTCAGTACACATTTGCCCAAACAGTGCTGCCTGCTGATCACCAGCAATACCTGAAATGGGCAAACTAATTTCGAATAAATCTTTATGGGTGTAGCCATAGACTTCGCTTGATTGCTTAACCTCAGGCAACATACTTTTAGGTATGGTAAAAAGCTCTAAAAGCTCATCGTCCCATTTCATGGTATGAATGTTAAACAATAGAGTTCTAGATGCATTAGAAACATCTGTAATATGATGTTTTTTCTGACTCAGATTCCAAACGAGCCATGTGTCAATTGTTCCAAATAAAAGATCTCCTTGATTTGCTCCTTCCCTAGCATTTGCCACATTGTCTAAAATCCATTTAATTTTAGTTGCTGAAAAGTACGCATCAACATACAATCCTGTTTTTTCAAAAATCATTTTATTATAAGGAGAATCTTTCAATTCATTACAATAACCAGATGTTCGCTTGTCTTGCCAGACTACAGCGTTGTATACGGGTTTTCCTGTATTTCTATCCCAAACGACAACGGTTTCTCTTTGATTTGCAATTCCAATTGCTGCGATATTGGAAGGGTTTAACCTCGTTTTCATTAGAGCTTCCAAAATAACATCATATTGACTTGACCAAATCTCTTGAGGGTCATGCTCAACCCATCCGGGTTTTGGGAATATTTGTGTAAACTCCTTCTGGCCTGTTGAAACACAAGCACCCTTTTTATCTATAATAATTGCTCTTGAACTGGTTGTTCCTTGATCTAGCGCTAAGATGAACGTATCCATGACTAAATGACTTATATTACTTATGACTTTGGAATTAAAATATAATTTTTAACTAATTCTGAAAAGACTTTAATTTGGTTTTGACCCCAATTATCGTCTTTCCCTAGCTCTTTTGCTAATAGCTTTGCAACAACTGGTGCGGCAGCTAACGAAGCTTGAGCATTTAAAAAAAGAGCTCTAGTTCTTCTAGCCAACACGTCTTCAACAGTCCTCGCAAATTCGTTTCTAATCGACCAGACAACTTCTGCTTTGGTATAATCAAAGGCAGGGTGTATTTTTTCAGAATACTCAGAGTGTTCCATTGAAAGTTTTTTAATGTGTTCAAAATCTGAACCATAAATACTATGGGTCAAATCAACTGGTCTAGCGCCATGAATCATAATATTAGCTGTTAAACATTTTTTTTCTTCCAACATGCCAAGAGAAATCACTTGATCTATAGATTCTTCAGCCATTTTTCTAAATGTTGTCCATTTACCACCTGTAATAGAAATTAAGTTTGAATCAGAAACATGGATTTTGTGACCTCTTGATATCTCTTTTGTTTTTTTACGTTTATTCTTACGAATTGCAAGTGGTCTTAGCCCTACAAAAACACTTAAAATATCTCTTCTAAGTATGTGTTTATTTAGGTAGCTATTCAAAGTTGAAAGTATAAAACTAATTTCATCATCTAGAGCTTTGGGCTCATATTCACACTTCTTAACTTGAGTATCTGTAGTGCCGACAACGACTTTTCCTTTCCAAGGAATGACAAAAAGCACGCGCCCATCAATAGTTTTTGGAATCATGATTGCATCTTTACTTGACAAAAAAGTATTTTCTATAACAACATGAACGCCTTGGCTAGGTTGAATAATTTTTTGTGCAAAGGGATTATCCATTTTAATAATCTTATTGGTAAAAACACCTGTTGCGTTTATGACAACATTTGCATTAAGTTTATAGGAAATATTTGTTTCACAATCAATTGCCCTAACTCCGCAAACTTTTGCAGCATCATTTTTTAATATTTCATCTACCTTAAAATGATTTAAAACGGTAGCGCCATAATCTACACAGCTTTGAGCAAGATTGACTGCCATTCTTGAATCATCAAATTGACCATCATAATAAACTATTCCTCCCAGTAGTTTGTCACTTGACAAGGTTTTTAGTCTTAGTGAAGTTTCCTCCTTGTTAATGAAGTGTGATTTACCAACACTTCGTTTTCCAGCCAATAAGTCATATAACTTTAATCCTATCAAATATTTATACTTGCTCAACAAACTAAAACATGGAATAATAAAGGATTGGACCTGTGTTAAGTGGGGTGCATTTTTTAGCAGCAAATCTCGTTCTAGCAAAGCCTCTTTAACAAGATTTATATTGCCTTGTGCCAAATACC
>Ga0222715_10003700_pt1 | contig 13541 bp, 12 predicted proteins | sample C33_9DmetaG_FD_165056 | JGI IMG/M metagenome (GOLD analysis project Ga0222715, IMG submission 165056) | Estuarine water microbial communities from San Francisco Bay, California, United States - C33_9D | ecosystem: Environmental > Aquatic > Marine > Unclassified | place: USA: California...
TTACTCATCAATACAGGTTTGCAGCAGCTGAAACAGTTCATAAAAATGATAGTTCAAGAGCAATCTCAATATTATTATTAGCAACAATTCTCTCTGCACTCATTGGACCAAATGTTGCAAACTTAACAAAAGATCTATTTGCTGGTCATTTGTACACCGGCTCTTATGTTTCACTTGCTATATTAATCATTATACCAGTATTTTTTTTAATTTTTTATAAAACAGATCAGAATCCAAAAGTTGTTGATGAAAATAATTATGTGCAAAGATCCTATTTAGAACTATTAAAAAACCCAGTAATCCTACAAGCAATTGTCACTGCAGCATGCGCATACTCAATGATGTCTTTTTTAATGACTGCTACTCCAATAAGCATGTATAAAATTCACAACTTTACGTTAGGTTCTACGAGTATTGTGATTCAATCACATATTTTAGGAATGTTTTTACCTTCTTTATTTACAGGGCTATTAATTAAAAAATATGGACACTCTTCAATAATCTATGCAGGCACTATAATTTTTATTATTTGTATAAGTTTAAGTTTTTACGAGCAAACTTTTATTAATTATTTGATAGCTTTGGTTTTATTAGGTGTTGGATGGAACTTTTTATTTATTGGTGGGACGAGTTTACTTGTATTAGGTTATCAAAATAATGAAAAATTTAAAGCACAGGGATTTAATGATATTTTAGTTTTTTCATTTCAATCTTTAGCAAGTCTAAGTGCTGGATATTCTATTCTTAAATTCACTTGGAATGAAATAAATTTATTTTGTGTTCCATTGATTATCTTGGTGATTTTAGTTTCTATAAGGGCTGATATTTATAAAAAAAAATTAATCTCTATTAAATCTTAAAAATATCTTATCCATATAATAAAAAAGTGATAAAGCTCTTAAAATCATAAAAATGCAAAGTGATATCCAAATACCAGTATTAGAATAAAAATTTGATAAAATTATTGAAATGATTAAATAAATAGTTACTGAAAAAATCATAGCATTTCGCAATTCTCTAGTTTGAGAAACTCCAATAAAAATACCATCAAACTGATAACAAAAAGATGAAATAAATGGCATAATTACTAACCAAATTGCAAATGTAGAGCTTAAGGATCTTATTTCTGCGATATCAGACATTAAGTTAATTGCCCATTCATTTATAAAAAAATAGATAATTGAAATTATTAATCCAGTAAGTGAGCTTAAAATAAAAGAGTTTTTAAGAATAATTTTAAATAAATTTAAATCTTTTTTACCTAAAGAATATCCAACCATGCCCTCAGTTGAAAAAGCGTAAGCATCTAAAATAAAAGCTGATAAAAAAACTAGATTAATTAATATTGCATTAGCGGCTATAAAATCCTCTCCAATTTGACTTCCAAGATAAGTAAACCACAAGAAGGAGAATGTTAATAAAATTGTTCTTATAAAAATATTAAAGTTTATATTAAAAATATTTTTTAATTTATCTAATTTGAATATTTCATAAAGATTAAAAGATAATAATGTATATTTTTTAAGATAAACAAAAGTATACGATAGAAATAATAAAGAGGTAATTAAAGCAGATATTAGAGTGCCAAATGCAACACCTCTTATATCTAGATTATAAACTTTTACAAAAAAAACACTTAAAATAATATTTAGAACTGAAAAAAAACCTACTGCAAAACTTGATATTTTTGTTTTTTGTAAACCTACAAATAAGCCGGTAATAATATATAATGTTAATTCTCCCGGTGCTGAATAGATTCTTATCTTAAAATATTGAGTATAAAATTCTTTAGTTAAATCAGTCAATTCGAAAATTTGCAAACTCAAATTGAGAATGAAATATTGCAGAAATATTATAAATGTCGAAATGATTAAAACAAAAAAAAGATTTCTTAAAATTATATTTAAAATTTCTTTATAATTATTTTGACCTAAAGCTTGAGATACCATACCGACCGTACCCATTCTTAAAAAACCAAAACTCCAAAATATCATAGAAAATAAATTTGCTGCAACCGATGTGGCGGATAAATAAGATAAATTTCCTAAATTACCCATCAGGGCTGTATCTATTATACCCACCAATGGGATCGCTAAATTTGCAAAGAAAATAGGAATTGAAAGTTTTAAGATATAGCCAATGGATGATTTTGGCATCTAAGCAATATTTTTTAAAATCTGTTTTGCTGGAATAGTTTTTTTAATCCATTTAGTAGGAATATTATTTTTACCTTTTAAAGCAGCAAAATAGGCTCCTACAAAATTTGCTCTTGAACAATTACATCCACCAGCTTTTATAACTTTTGTTATTGCAGATTTATAATTATTGCTATTTAAGATGGCATGAATTGATCCATTAAAAGTTCCAGGATAACTACACGCCTTTCCATATTTTTTTACTGTTTCAATATGAGGTTTTTTTTTATCATTTAAAACTTTTTTAAGATTTAATATTACATCCTTAAAATATTTATTTTGTTTGTTTGTTTTATAAAAATTTTTAATTGGATCATTTATACCTTGTAGAGCACTTTTTATTATTTCAAATTTGGCAATTGCAAACTGTTCACTAGTTTTAGTATTGGCTATTGTTCTTATTATTTTTTTAACTTTAGATAAATTTTGATCATATAAAAAATAAGGTAGGGCAGCACAAAAACCATCAGACTCGTTTACTTTTTTGCCTCCTGTAAAATTTTTGTTTAGTTTTATGTTCCGAATAGTTTCTAATATATTTTGATGTATCCAGGGTCCATTAATCGGACGAATCCATTTAATCTTTTTATATTTCTTTCTAGATTTTAAGTTTTTCCAATAAAGAGAGCCAGGACCAAAATGTGAAATTATATTTTTTTTGAAATTCTTAATAATATCTTCATTTTTTTTTGAAGTCATTAGAGTTTGATACATCACCTGACCTATGTCGTTATATCCGGAGACTTGTCCTGTTTTAACACTGTAAAATGGACACTTGTTTTTCGATAAGAAAGCAACTTCTTTTTTGTTCTTAATATAACTTTTTAATTTTAAATGGTCATAAACCCAATGCAAAGGTCTTGCAGCTGCATCTGCTACAGTTGCACCTAAAAAAATATGTAAATTTGAAATCATTTATTATTAATACTTTATTTAAAATAAAGATAAAATGAATAATATAAATTATGAAAGCAATAAAAAATTGGGATAATAAAACTTGGCTCTCATCAAAGAATTATATTAACTCATTTAACAATTTCTTATTAAAAAATTTTAGCTTCAATAAAAATTCAAAAATACTAGATATTGGATGTGGCAGAGGTAAGATTATCGGATCAATCTCCAATAGGTTAAAATTAAAAAATAAACCTTTTGGTATAGATGTTGAAGATCATTTGGATAAAGATAAAAAAATTATTTTCAAAAAAATTGATGCTTTAAGTTTTTTAAAAAAAAATACAGTTTTATTTGATGTAATAATGATTAAGCAAACCATACACTTTTTAAAATTAAGTCAAATTAGTAAATTGATAAACCTTTGTAAGAAAAATTTAAATAAGAATGGAAAAATCATTATTTCTACTTTAGATCCAAATGAAAGCGAAATACCTACTTTCAAATTAATGAAAAGAAAATTAGAAAAATCATTAAAAAGAGATATCAAAATATTAAATTTAATAAAAAAAAGTAATAAACATTTGATAAAAAAATTTATTTTTACTGTTAATATTTCAAAAAAAAAATACTTAAAAATGATAAAGAATAGGTATATTTCAACATTGTTAACTATGTCTAAAATTGAAATTGTTAATGGTATCAAGGAACTAGATAAAAATTATAGTTCACGGATTAAATTTAAAGATAAACTGGTATGTCTTGTATTAAAAAAATAGTTTTATTATTTATCTTAATTTTAAATTTTAATAGTGCTTATGCTTTTATTAATGAAAAAATAAGTTTTACTTCATTTCATTTAAATAAATATGAGATAACAATCCGTGAATTTAAAGAGTATGCTCTAAAAAACAATATTGTTACTGAAGCCGAAAAAACAGGCGGTGGTTACGAATGGGGGGCTGGTTGGGAAAAAAGAGCTAATTGGAATTATTTAACACCTTATGGTAACAAACCAGATGATGAACTAGAACCAGCGGTACATATTAGCAGATTTGAAGCTGAAGATTACTGTAAATACCATGGGGGCCGATTACCCACTTTTGAGGAATGGAAAAAAGCAGCCTATACACAACAATTTAAGTCAGATTTATTTGAAGTTGGTAAAACTTATAAATACCCAAGTGGTGACACAGCAATAAATATGAACTCACAAGGAATTTTAAATTACGATCGTCATGTATCTGTTATTTCATTACCTGAAGGAATTAATGGATTAGTTGCAATGGGAGGTAATGTTTGGGAATGGATTGATGATCAAGAAAAAGGAAATTCATTAACTGCAGGTGCTTCTTGGTGGTATGGCGCTTCCAAAACAAAAAAAGAAGGTGCACAATTCAAACCTTCTAATTTTTATGCAATTTATGTGGGTTTTAGATGTGCTTTCGATAATAATTAATTATATTGAATCATGTTTAAAAGATCTAATAGCGTAGAATTATTCACTAATAAGGTCATGGACTACATGACTGATGATTATATTTTAGTTAAAAAAAGTGAATTTATTAAATCTGCAATAGAAAAACTTAAAGAGTTAAAAAAATCTACTATCCTTGTTGAAGAAAATGATCAGGTCTGTGGAATAATAACTGAAAAAGATATTCTAAAAAGAGTCGCGTTCAATGCTAATGAGCAAACTACAGTAAATCAAGTTATGTCTCAGCCAGTTAAATTTGTTTATGACGATGATTTGTTATTTCATGCTGTTGGTAAAATGAGAAAATTAAATTTACATCATTTACCTGTATTCGATATGAGCGCAAAGGTTTTAGGAATGATTGATATGAATACAGCTTTAACAGCAGAACTAGGAGATTTGGTATTTCAAATTGATCATATGACTTATGATGAGCAAGATGTTTCAGGATTAATAAAAATTAAACAACAACAAATAAACTTAGCTGAAAATTTACTTAATCGAAATGTTTATCCTGGTGATATTTCATATCTCTTGAGTTTTTTAAATAATGTAATTTATCGAAGAGCAATTCGGTTGGCTGAGAAGCGTGTGAAAGATAAACAAATTATAAAAGAAATTCCTAATTTTTCAGTAATTGTTATGGGCTCAGGTGGTCGTATGGAAAGTTTTTTGCATCCTGATCAGGACAACGGTTTAATTTATGAAACAAATGTAAATGAGGATCCAAAAAAAATTGATCTTTATTTTGAGGAATTAGCTAAAGACTTTACCAAAACTTTAGATGATTGTGGCATACCGCTTTGTAAAGGAGATTTGATGGCATCCAATCCACTATGGAGAAAAAGTTTACCTGAATGGAAAGCGCAGGTTGAACAATGGTTAAAAAATCATGCACCACAAGATATGAGGCACATTGATATGCTTTATGACTTTAGATCTGTTTATGGAAAAATTGATCTAGCAGAAGATTTGAGGTCATTCATTAATGACAAGCTACAAGAAAAAAAATTATTAAAATTTCTGTACTTTAGTGAAGAGGAAAGTGATGCAGCGATAGGGTTTTTTGGACAATTTATTGTTGAAAAAAATGATAATGAAAATAAAGGTTTTTTAAATCTAAAGCATACAGGTACATTGCCACTTGTTGAAAGTATTAGACTTTATTCGATTAAAAATAAAATTACTAAAATCTCAACTTTTGAACGTTTGGATGAACTTAATAATCTTAAAGTTCTATCCGAAGATGAAACAGATTTCTTTAAAAATGCTCATCGATTTATGTCAAACATTCTGTTGCGCAATCAAGTTGAACGAACCAAAAAAGGCTTATCAATTAAAAATTTTATAGATCCAAAACAGTTGCTAGAAAGAGAAAAGAGAGTTTTGAAGATTTATTTAAAAAAGATTAGAGACCTAAAACAAAGAGTAAGGGTGGATATTGGTGAAGAATATTTTTAATAGAATAAAATATTATATTGAAACAAGAAAATTGTTTAACAGGGTTTCCCTAGAAGAAACTAATTTTTCAATTTTAGATACTGAAACAACTGGTCTTCATGTAGAAAAAGGTGATCAAATAATATCTGTAGCATCATTAAGAGTTAGTAATTTAAAGATTGGTGAAGAAAAAATTTTAAATGAATTAGTTAATCCAAAAATGAAAATCCCTGAAGCTTCTATTAAAATTCATAATATTACTGATGATCAAGTGCAAGCAAAACCAACTTTATTTGAAATAAATGAAAAAATTTTAAAATTTATTAAAAAAAGTATTTTAGTGGGTCACAATATAAATTTTGATATTAATTTCTTAAAAGAAAACTCTAAGGGATCAGCATTGGCTCACCGTATGAAAGTCATTAAAGCTATAGATACAATTTATCTAACCGCAAGTTTATTTCCTGATTTAAAAAATTATGAGTTAACAAATTTATGTGAAACATTTAAAATTGAAACTAAAGATCAAATACGACATTCAGCTTTAGGAGATTGCACAATAACAGCTAGATTATTTTTATATCTTCTAAATATTGCCAAATCTAAAGGGGTCAAAAATATTACAGATTTAATCACACTTTGTAATAGAGGCCAAAACTTGCATCATATTATTAAGAATGCAAAGAATATTCATTAATCAAAGAATTCTTTTTAGAATATTTTCTTTGAAAAAAATTTTATGAATTATTACTGCTGAGATATGTAAGAGAATTAAACCAATCAAAATATAATTAGCTAGGACATGAACTTCATAAAATTGTTCACTTAACTCAAAATTGTCTTTTAAAGTTATTTCTTTAAAAAATAAATTGAGTTTTTCACCATTAAATAATTTTTTTAATATTCCTGAAACGGTAATTGTGAAAATCGAAATGTATAATAAAATATGATTTAATCTTGCTATAAATTTTTGCCCAGTAAAACTATTGGTATTTAATTTTGGTGTTGGATTTAAGATATTATTTAATAAACGTATTATAGTTATATAAAAGACAGTCAATCCTAAGATTATATGGATATTTTCGATTGATATACGCTCTGGTCCAAAATCTAAATCAACAAGATAAAAACCTAGTGGGATCTGTATAATAAGAATAATTGCAACAACCCAATGAAAAAATTTTGAAATTAATCCATACTCTGTTACAGTATTGATTATATGCATACTTTAGTTAAACATCTTACTAAGATTATTTGCAATACTTTATTCGCCACATTTTTATTAATTGGCGCCTTTTCCTCTTTTTCTTTTGCTGAACAATCTGTCGAGGAAATAATCAAAACTAGACAATCAATTTTAAGTAATAATTATAAGGTTGCCAAAAGAGTTAACTCACTTGTTGTGAGCGAAGACTTTGATGAAGCTAAGCAATTAATGAATGAAATGAGTGAAAATTATAAAAAATTATTAAATTTATTCCCCGATAATACTCAAGAGGGATTTGAAACTGAGGCACTGCCATCAATATGGGAAAATAAAGATGAGTTTAATACATTAATGTCTAAAGCCTCATCAGATATGCTGCAATTGGTTTCCGTCATTGAAGATACTGATGATATTAAGGGTACTCTTGGAAAATTTATGTGGGGAAACTGTAAAGCTTGCCATAATAAATTTAGAGCAGAACATTGAGTTATAAAAAAAAATTATTAATAGAATTAAAACCAATCATTATTGCTTTGTTATTTATTTTTGTAATAGCAAAAATTTACAATTATTATTTTTAATTTTTTGATTTTAATTTATCCATTTGGGATTTAATTCTTTTGCCAATGATTAGAGGCAGAACAAAACCAACAATAGTTATAATCCAAATAATAATAGCAACTTTAGATTGGAACAAATAAGACCAATCCCCGTCACTAATAGTTAAAGCTCTTCTAAGATTAGTTTCCATTAAATTTCCTAAAATTGATCCCATAATTACTGGCACAAGAGGGATATCTAATTTTCTTAATATCCAACCTAGTAAGCCAAAAAAGATCATTAACAACAAATCAAAACTTGAACCAGAAATTCCATAAATTCCTACAAAAGAAATCATAGCAACAATCGGCATTAAAAATCTTGGTGGCAGTAATAGAATTTTGGTAAATATTCTCACCATAGGAATATTTAAAATTAACAAAATAAAGTTTGCAAAAAATAGTGCTGCAATTAATCCCCAAACAACATCTGGGTTATTTTTAAATAATAAAGGCCCTGGCGTGATGTTCATGGTCATTAACATTGCTAGTAAAACTGCAGTAGTCCCTGAACCAGGTACACCCAATGAAAGCATTGGAACTAATGCTCCTCCTGCTGCTGCATTATTTCCTGCCTCAGGTGCAGCCACACCTCTTTCATCACCTTTACCAAAAGTATCATTTTTATTTGAAATCTTTTTTTCGAAAGTATAAGCAATAAAAGAACCCAAGGATGCCCCAGCACCTGGTAAAACTCCAGCAAAAAAACCTAACAAAGAGCTTCTAATCATTGTTGGAACAGTTTTTAATATGACGCTTAGTTTAGGTAAAATTTTGTTAATGATTAAATTTTTTTTATTTTTTGTAGATTTTGTATTTTTATTTTCAATGAATATAAAAATTTCTGATACCGCAAACATACCAACTATAACAATAAGAAAATCTATTCCATCATAGAAGTGAACATTTCCGAAACTTAATCTTGGAACACCAGTTTGACCGTCTACACCAATTGTAGAAACTGCTAGACCTAACATTGAAGCTAATACTGTTTTTGCTTTATTGTTTGAGCTCACTCCTCCTAATGTTGCAAAAGCCATTACAAACAAAGCAAAATATTCTGCTGGTCCAAATAGAAGAGCAATTTTTACTAGTTGTGGTGCTAAAAACATTAGACCGATAGTTGCTACAATTGCTCCAAAAAAAGATGAAATTCCAGTTAAGGTTAAAGCTTCTCCCGCTCTTCCTTTTAAAGTCATTGGATAACCATCTAGTGTAGTCATTAAAGCTGGTTCATCTCCAGGTATATTGATTAAGATCGATGAGATACGACCTCCATACATCGCACCATAGTAAACACTGGCAAGTAAAATCATTGAGGATGCAGCATCCAAACCCAAAGAAAATGAGATTGGAATTAGTATAGCAACTCCATTAGCAGGACCTAATCCAGGTAAAGCACCAAAAACTGTTCCTAAAAAACATCCAATTAAAGCGAGAGTTATATTTTGAACTGTAAACGCAACGTCAAATCCATCTAATAAAAAGTTTATAGTCTCCATTAAAATCCCCAAATTCCTCTAGCTAAAGAAAGACCTAAAATAGTTCTAAATAAAAAATAAATTCCAAAAGAAACGGCTGCCCCAAATATTAAAGCTTCAGTAATTTTTGCTCCTAATCGCCAAGATAAAATAAATGTAGCAATCAGAGTTGATATCAAAAAGCCTACTATTGGAAGAGAGTAGGCATAAACAATTAAAATAATAGTTACAAAAATTATTTCTAAAAATTTATATAAACTTGGCCATTTTGGATCAAACTCAGGTTTAAAAATTAAAAATAAAGATGAAACGGCAAATATTGAACCAACAATATAAGGAAATGTTTTAGGACCTACTGGGTCTGAAATAAAACTTAATTGGGTTAAACTAGCCACATAAATGTAGCCACAAGCAATTATAAATGAGAAAATTCCAAATATTCGTTCATTCATGGGTAAAAAATTTATGGGGCATTCAAAAGAATGCCCCAAAAATATACTATTTAATTAATCCGATCTCTTTTGAAAGATCTTGAATTGATTGTACTGACTCTGCAACAAATTGTTGGAATTCATCACCACTTAAATCTAGTGGAGCCAAACCATTTTTACTCATAGTTTCTTTCCACTCTTTAGTGTCGTACATTTTAGAGATTGCATTAGCCCAATAATTATAAGCATCATTAGACATATTGCCTGGAACATAAAATCCTCTCCAGTTTGCACCAATTGCATCAACACCTTGTTCTTTAGCAGTAGGGAATGATGAGAACTCTCCTGGTAATCTTTCAGCAGAAAGAACTGCTAATACTTTAATATCACCTGAGTCTACAAATCCTTTAGCTTCAGATACGTCACCAGTAAAAGCTTGAACAGTTCCAGCTAAAAGCTGAGTTACTGCATCTCCACCACCATCAAATGAAACATATTTAATGCTTCTAACATCATTGATGCCATATTTTTTAGCAGCGATTAAAACTTTCAAATGGTCCCATCCACCCACAGCAGATCCACCTGCTACAGTAATAGATTTTGGATCCTTTTTAATTTGATCTAAAAGCTCTGGTAAAGTGTTAATTGATGAGTTTTTTGAAACCGCAATGATTCCATAATCTGCACCAATAGAACCTAACCATCTTACTTGATCTATAGTGTTTCCTGGGTAGGCACCTTGAGCTAATCTTGTAGCTGTAGCTGAAGAAGCTGCAACAATAAGATTATTATCACTGCCTCTTTTATTAACCACTTCAGCATAAGCAACTCCACCACCACCACCGGCCATGTTAGTTACCTCTAATGAACCAGGAATTAATTTTAAATCCTGTAAAGTTTTTCCTACTGATCTACATGTAAAGTCCCATCCACCACCTGGGTTTGCTGGAGCTATACATTGTGGATTACTTGCTTCAAATGCAAATGAACTTACAGATAATGTAAAGTAAGTAGCTATTGCAAGAGCAAGTCTTGTTATTTTTTTTAACATTCTTGATCTCCTAAGTTAAATTTATTTGTCAGAATTTAGCGAAAAATATTTAGTTTTAAAAGAGTTAATAATGACTTACTAATCCAACTACATAACAAATACTTCGTATTATGGACAAATTACAATCCCATGCAAAATTAGTAATTATTGGAGGAGGTATAATGGGTGTAAGTTTGTTATATCACTTAACAAAAGAGGGTTGGAGTGACATTGTCCTAATTGAAAAAAGTGAATTAACATCTGGCTCAACTTGGCATGCGGCGGGACAATGTCCTCATATGCTAGGTAGTTTAAGTCTTGCTAAAATTCATCTCCATTCTACCAATTTATATAAAGCTTTAGAAAAAGAAACTGGTCAGCCAACTGGTTTTCATGAAACAGGAAGTTTAAGACTTGCTTATAAACAGGAAGACTTAGAATGGTTTCATTATGTTAAGGGTATTTTAGATATAGCTGGCTCCCCATGTTCAATCATATCTAAAGATGAAATTAAAAAATATCATCCATTTATAAGATTGGACGGAATCATTGGAGCATTTCATACATCTGAGGATGGCTATACAGATCCAACTAGTACTACAAATGCTATGGCAAAAGGGGCTAGAAATAATGGAGCAAAAATTTATAGAAAAAATAGAGTAACAGATATTAAACAACTTAGTACTGGCGAGTGGAAAGTTATTACAGAAAAAGGAGATATAACTTGCGAGCATGTGGTTAATGCTGCTGGAAGTTTTTGTCCTGAAGTTTCACAAATGGTTGGAATTAAAAATGTTCCAAGCATTAATATGATCCACCAATATCTTGTAACAGAGTCACATCCAGAAATAGAAAAATTAGATAAAGAGTTACCGGTAGTGAGAGATCCAGAGTCTTCATCTTATCTAAGACAGGAAGGCAAAGGTCTTTTAATTGGTCCATATGAAAAAGATGCTACAGCATGGGCATTAGACGGCATGGATTGGAAATTTGATATGGAATTATTAGAACCGGATCTTGATAGAATTGAAAAACATTTAGAAATTGGCATGAATAGAATTCCTCAATTTAAGGATGTTGGTATTAAAAAGATAATTTGTGGACCAATTACTCATACACCTGATGATAATTTTTTAGCAGGTCCTGCACCTGGGTTAAAAAATTTCTGGATGTTTTGTGCTGCAAGTATTGGTATTGCTCACGGTGGTGGAGCAGGAAAGTATATGGCGCAATGGATAGTTCATGGTGACTCAGAGATTAATATGTTGCCATTTGAGCCTAGGAGATATTTGAGTTGGGTTAACAAGAAATATTCTGTTGAAAAATCATTAGAACAATATCGGAGAATGTATGTAACACCAATGCCACATGAAACTGTAGAAGTTGGAAGACCAATGAAAACATCAGGAGTATACCAAACTTTAAAAGAACATGGTGCTGAATTTATTGATGTTTATGGATGGGAAAAACCTACTTGGTTTAATCATGATAAAATAACTGAGCAATTAAGTTATAAAAGAAATAATATTTTTTCAATCATTCAAAAAGAATGTGAAAATGTTCACAACAATGTGGGTGTAATAGATTTAAGCACTTTTTCAAAATTTGAAATAACGGGTGAGGATAGTTTTAATTTTTTAAATAGAGTTTGTGTTAACCATGTTCCAGAAAAAAATGGCAGTATTGTTTTAACACATATCTTAAATGATATTGGGCGGATACAAACTGAATTAACGGTTACCAAAATTAGAGACAATCATTATTATGCACTTTCTGGTGCTTCATCAGAAATTAGAGATTTGGATTGCTTTAATCATCAAAAAATAAAAGATGAGAATGTTAATATTAAAAATCTAACCTTGGCCAAAGGTGTCTTAGGTCTTATAGGTCCAAAATCTAGAATACTATTACAAAAATTAACTGACACAGATTTAAGTAACAATCACTTTAAATGGCTAACATCAAAAAAAATAAAAATAAAAAATATTGAAGTATTAGCAATGAGAGTTAATTATGTTGGTGAACTTGGCTGGGAGCTACATTGCTCTATGGATAAGATTAACGAACTTTATAATCACATATGGCAATCCGGAATTGATGAAAACATAGTTAACTTTGGGTCTCATGCAATGAATTCAATGAGAATGGAAAAAGCTTATAGGGGTTGGGGTACTGAATTAACTCCTGAAATTTCAGTAGTTGAGGCTGGTTTAGATCGATTTTTTAATTTAGAAAATAAAGATAAATTTATTGGATCTGAGGCCATTCAAAAGAAAATTAAAGAGGGGATAAAAACTAAACTTGTTTACCTTGAGGTGGAGGCTAAAGATGCAGATGTTTTGGGTAATGAGCCAGTTTTATGCAATGGTAAGATTATTGGTCTTACAACATCAGGTGCTTATGGATTTAGAGTAAAAAAAAGCTTAGCATTTGCTTATATTGAAGCATCTTTCAATGAGATAGGTAAAGAATTATCTATTAATATTCAGGGTAAAAAAATAAAAACAAAGATAATTCAGGAACCTGCTTTTGATCCTGATAATGAGAGATTAAAATCTTAGAATAGAATTAGTTTTATTTGTATAAATAATATTATGATACCTGAAAAAGTAAGAGAACATTTAGAAGAATATATTAACCAAGAGGTTTATGTTCAAATAGCTGTAATTAAAGGAAAAGAAAAAATTACAACTAAATCAGCAATTAATAGATATTTTAGTTCCAATCATTTCAAAGATTTATCAAGTGGAAAACCTTACGATCATTTTATAGAAGGATTAAAAGATA
>Ga0222715_10003702_pt1 | contig 13535 bp, 13 predicted proteins | sample C33_9DmetaG_FD_165056 | JGI IMG/M metagenome (GOLD analysis project Ga0222715, IMG submission 165056) | Estuarine water microbial communities from San Francisco Bay, California, United States - C33_9D | ecosystem: Environmental > Aquatic > Marine > Unclassified | place: USA: California...
TTAATCATTTAATATCAAAAATAATAAAATCTACTATATACATTTTAAAATTTAATTATAATCATTGTTTATGCTTTCAAATAAAGAAATAGTCTGCCCAAATAACCTGTTAGATAAAGCTCATAAAAAAAAAGGTGTTAAAGTTGCAGTAGTGAATGCTGGAAAACCCTTGCCTATGCTTTCAGTTCAGGATGCGGTAACAGAAAACTTAATTGAACCAATTTTTATTGGTGACAAAAAAGAAATTTTAAAATGTGCTGCAGATTTAAAATGGGATATTTCAAACTTTGAAATTATTGATGAACCTATTGAAAATAACACGGCTAAAATAGCAGCACAACTTGCAAGCAAAGGTAAAGTAAAAATAATTGTCAAAGGGCATATTCATACAGATGTCCTAATGAAAGAAGTTTTAAAAAGAGAATACAATTTACTAGGTAAAACTAGATTAAGTCATATATGGCATATGACTATAGAAAAAGATGATAAACCATTAATTATCACCGATGGGGCTTTAAATGTTTTGCCAAATGTAAAAACTAAGATGCATATTCTTAAAAATGTAATTAATTTTTCAAATAGAATAGGAATATCAAGACCAAAAGTGGCTGTTTTATCAGCAACCGAGGAGGTCCTAGAAAGTGTTCCAAGTTCTTTAGATGCTGCTGAAATTACAAAATTAGCAAAAGATGAAAATTTAGAAGCTGATGTTTTTGGACCACTTGCATTTGATAATAGTATTTCAAAAAAATCAGCTGGGATTAAAGGAATTAAAAATTCTGTAGCTGGAGAAGCTGACATCCTATTGGTTCCAAGTGTAGAAACTGGAAATGGATTGGTTAAAATGATGATTTATTTCATGGGAGCATGCGCAGCTGGAGTTGTAGTTGGTGGTAAAGTTCCAGTTGTAATTACCAGCAGATCAGATGAGGCTCAAGCAAGATTAGCCTCTATTGCAGCAGCGGTAGTTGCTTTAGATTAATTCTAAATTAAATCATGAAACCTTTTGATTATATAAGTTTATATTTTTTGGTTATTATATTGTGTATTGTCAGCGTTAATATTGGTTACAGAATTTACTTTTAAAATATTGAAATAAATCACTATATACTCTATTAAAGACATCTTAAAATAAAGGACACAATCAATGGCAATACAATATTTAAAAAAATCACCTAAAACATCTTCAACAGATGATACTAAAACAAGAGAAATTGTTGAAAACATTCTTAAAGATATAGAGCAATCTAAAGAAGAAGGATGTAAAGAATATTCAAAAAAATTTGATAAATATGAAGGTGATGTAGTTGTTTCAAAAGAAAGAATTGAAGAAATTAAAAAAACCTTAGATCAAAAAACAAAAGACGACATTCAATTTTCACACGAAAGAGTTAGAAAATTTGCAGAAGCGCAATTAAAAAATTATGGTCAGGATTTTGAAGTTGAATTATCTGACGGATTATTCGCTGGACAAAAATTAATTCCTGTTAATACAGCAGGTTGTTATGTACCAGCCGGTAGATACGCTCATATAGCTTCAGCGGTAATGAGTGTAACCACTGCTAAAGTAGCTGGTGTAAAAAATATTATTGTAGCAAGTTCACCAAAACCAGGTGTGGGTGTTCATCCATCAATTGTTTATACTGCTGATCTTTGTGGTGCAGACTCAATCTTAAATTTAGGTGGTGTTCAAGGTATAGCTGCAATGACTAATGGATTATTTGGTAATGCACCAGCTGATATATTGGTTGGTCCAGGTAACCAATTTGTTGCTGAAGCAAAAAGAATGCTATTTGGTAAAGTTGGAATTGATTTATTTGCAGGCCCAACTGAAATAGCAGTGATTGCTGATGATAAAGCTGACGAAGAGCTAGTTGCAGTTGACTTAGTTGGTCAAGCAGAACATGGTTATAATTCACCAGCATGGTTATACACAACAAGTAAAAGAGTTGCTGATTATGTGATTAAAAGAGTACCAGAACTAATTGCTGAGCTTCCAGAATTACCAAGAGAAAATGCAGGTGCAGCATGGAGAGATTATGGAGAAGTAATACTTTGTGATACTGACGAAGAAATGGCAACTATTAGTGATGAATACGCTCCTGAGCACTTAGAAGTACAAACTCAAAACTTAGAATGGTTTCATAAAAGATTAAAGAATTATGGATCTTTATTTATAGGTGAAGAAACTACGGTTGCTTATGGTGATAAATGTTCTGGAACAAACCACATTCTACCAACAAAAGGTGCTGGAAGATACACTGGAGGATTATTTGTTGGAAAATTTATCAAAACATTAAGTTTCCAAAGAATGACAAAAGAGTCGACTAAAACGGTCGGGGCTGCTTGTGCAAGAATTTCAAGATATGAAGGAATGGAAGCACATGCAAGAACAGGTGATGCTAGATTGAGAAAATATGGATTTCAAAATTAAGTCTTAATCCTTTTTCCATTTTCATCAAAAACAAAAATATCTTTTGAGTTAAAACCTACAGTATTTTCTATGGCGTGATTGCTCGGAATTTTTGCACTTATTTCGTATTGATCCATTTTGATATATACAATTTTTTCATTACCTAGATTTTCAACTAAATCTACTTTCGGACTAAATTTATACTCACTATTTTCAGAAACATTAAAATGCTCTGGTCTTATGCCAAGATAATAATCTTTTTTAGAAAAATTTATTCCATCAATTTTAATGTTATTACCAAGGAAATTTATTTGATTATTTGAAACAATGTTTTCACTGGTAATTTTTAATATATTCATCTTAGGAGTTCCAATAAATTGAGCTACAAATATATTCGAAGGATCACTATATATTTCATCTGGCGTACCGACTTGTTCTATGTTTCCATGATTTAAAATAACTATTCGGTCGGCTAAAGTCATAGCTTCAACTTGATCATGAGTAACATAAATCATATTAGTTTTTATTTGATTGTGTAATTTTGAAATTTCAACCCTCATTTCAGCTCTTAATGCTGCATCAAGATTTGACAGAGGCTCATCAAATAAAAAAATTTTAGGATTTCTTGTAATAGCTCTACCAATAGCAACTCTTTGTCTTTGACCTCCTGAAAGTTGTTTGGGTTTTCTCTCTAACAATTCCTCAATTTTTAAAATTTTAGCAGCTTGCATAACTTTTTGCTCAATTTCTTCTTTAGGTCTTTTTTCAATTTTTAAACCAAAAGACATATTTTCATAAACATTCATATGTGGATACAAAGCATATGATTGAAAAACCATTGCTGTTTCTCTTTTTGACGGATGCAACTCGTTAACTAATTGATCGTTAATAAAAATCTCTCCTTCATCAATTTGCTCCAATCCTGCAATCATTCTTAATAAGGTAGATTTTCCACAACCTGAAGGTCCAACTAATACTAAAAATTCATCTTCTTTACCTTCAAGATTAAAATTATTTATAATTTTATTTGATCCAAAAGATTTATGAATATTGGTAAATTTTATATTAGACATTGTTATTCTTTTATTAGTTCAAAAATATCAACACCAATTTGATTTAAAATATGAGCTATGTCAATCGGAACCCAATTCTCTCTTATTTTGCCTTCATCATGATGATAAAAATCCATTACTCTCATTGTAACATTCTTATTATTTGGGGGATATCCTAACCAGTCATTAGAACCATATGTGGCTTGAATACTATGCCAGCCTGCAGTTAGAGAAAATTTTCCATCTCCTAATTCAGAATAATGACCTAGTTTCCAATAATTTCTTTCTTTAAAAGTTTTTCTAAAAGGAAGTTGATGATTGTCAACAAAACCCTCTAAAGATCTTGCTGTACCTATTCCACTTGGCCCATACCAAATCATTTTATCATGCCAAAATTCTGCTTGAGGATGATTAATTAATTTTGATTTTAATTCTTTATCTGAATTACTATCTAATTCAGGTTTAATGTTTAGGCTTCTTTGCATGGTTAGTGCTTGTTCTAAATTCGCTTTAGAAATATTAAGATCTTTTTCAGAATGATTTACTCCGTCAGCATTTATTGGATTTAACCAATTACCTTCAGCACCTCTTGATTTGTTTATAGGAAGAACTCCTGTTTGAAAAATTAAGTCAATTACATCAATTAAAATATGGCTTTCAACTATTTTATCATTTTTCAATTCGTGTATTTCACAACATCTGAGGTTTACCATCTTATTGTTTGGCTTTATTCCAAGCCAAGTTTTTTTAAAAATTCCAGAAAGAGTAGATATAGAAGCAACTTGTATTTTATCTCTAAAAGTTCCTCCAATAATTAGTTGTGATCTTCTTTCTAGATCTGGAAAAGATTCAAATAACGGTAACCAATAATCGTTCTTAAATTTGTCAATACCTATAAATTCATTGATTGGGTGAAAACAATTTACTTTAACATCTGTTTCAAAATATTTATTTAAATTATCATCTAGGGTAGATTTACCAGAATGGACTATGTCTGTTATATAATTTTTTACTTTTTGTTTGTTTCTATAATTTTCTTCAGGACTAATAATAATATTTTGTACGTCTTCTTGCCCTTTAAGTCCTGTGTCAAAATTTTCAATTTTCATATATAAAACCCTTATATTTAATAAAAAGATCAATAAATATTATGACTGAAAGAATTGCAAGATTTAATGAGCTAACACCCAGCACCTTACCTTTTGTAGAAGGAAGAATTGAAGGCCATAAAGAAAGAAAAAATTATTCAATTGTTGGTCCAGGTGTCGCAGAAGATAGTCAACAGTCAGTCAAGATTTCTAAACCTCATGGTTATAATCTTGGTGCAGTTAGTGCAAATCCAAAAAATGGCTCTGGATTACACAGCCACACAACAGCTGAAGTTTTTTTAATTTATTCTGGTAGTTGGAGATTTTATTGGGGGGCAGATGGTAGAAATGAAATAATTTTAAGTAAAGGTGATATTATTTCAATGCCAACCAACATGTTTAGAGGTTTTGAAAATGCCGGTGATGAAGAAGGTTTAATTTTTGTTGTATTGGGTAACGATGATCCTGGAATAATAACATGGGTTCCAAATGTTTTGATTAAAGCAAAAGAGACTGGGCTAGCTTTATTAGATGACAACTCATTAATTGATCTAAAAGAAAATGAAATACCTCCAAATAGAAAACTATTAGAGCCTATTTCAAATGAAACGCTTCTAAAGTTTGATAATTACCGAATAGATGAAATTGAAAAGTTTATTTGTAGATTTAAAAATCAAACTAATCATGAAATAAACTTAAATAATGGAATTAAATTAATTCAGATTATTGGAAGTGGTTTTTCTAACAAAAACTATAATGCAATAATTGATCATGATACTGGTTTTAATTTGAGCATTTTAAAAGGTAAACAAGGTCTAATTGAGGATTTAGTCTTTGATAAACCAACAATTTTATTTTCACAAAAGGGAAATTGGAAAGTTAAAATTGAAAAAAACGAATTTAATATCAATTCAAAAGATACTTTTTCTCTCCCTTTAAATACTAAAGTTAGTGTTTCAATTGATAATAATGAAGACTGTTTTTTAAATTGTGTTAGTAAAGCCTAATGAAGGGCTTTGATAAAAAATATGTAGACTTTCCAGATTATATCTTAAAAATTACAAAACAAATTTGGGAAGGTAAAGATGTCGAGTCTATTGGTAAATTTTATACAGATAATATTCCTGTAAGATCACCTTTTGGAATAACTTATGGCAACAAACCTGTAATTGAGGCTACCTACAATACTTTAAAAGAATTTCCAAATAGGCAGTTATTAGGTGAAGATGTTATCTGGAACGGTAATGATGATGTAGGTTATCATTCCTCTCACAGAATATTAAGTAAGGGAACACATTTAGGTGATGGCTTTTATGGTAAACCCACTGGTAAAGATATTTACTATAGAGTAATAGCAGATTGTGCTTGTAAAGATAACCAGGTCTATGATGAGTGGATTGTAAGAGATCAAGGAGCAATGGTAAGACAAATTGGTTATTCACCCAAAGAGTTTGCACAAATAATGATAGATAAAGAAGGAGGAGTCGATAATGCTAAAAAACTATTTGATAAAAGTGAAGTAAAACCATCAGATTATCATCCTGAGGATATGAAGATAAATTCAGCAGGTGAAAAATATTCAAAAATATTAAATAGTGTTTTTGAAGCTAACTATGATTTCAGTGACTATAATAGGGCTTCAAGTATTTACTGGCCAGGAAATAAATTGGGTCATGGACGGGAGGATGTTGCAAACTTTTGGAATTCATTAAAAAGTATTTTTACTGAAATAAAATTTAGTATTGAACATGTGGGATATTTAGATGAACCTATCAAAAACCCTAGAGCATCAATTAGATGGTTTCTAGAAGGTATACATTCTAATGATAGTGATGATTATGGTAAAAAAACAAATTCTAAATTATTTATTATGGGAATAAATCATGTAGAGTTAAATAAAGATGGAATTATAAGAGAGTGGGTTTTGTTTGATGAAGTTGCTATTTGGAAACAAATTCTAATGAATAAATAATAAACATTATGACTAAGATTAAAACAACACATGTTGGAAGTTTGCCAAGATCAAATGAGCTTTCTGAGCTTTTATTTAAAAAGGATAAAAAAGAAAAAATAGATCTCGAGAATTTTGATGCAGTAGTAAAAAAAGATGTTAACAAAATTGTTAAGAAACAAGTAGATTTAGGTATAGATTTTATTAGTGATGGTGAAATGTCTAAAATCAGTTATGCAACCTACGTTAAAGATAGAATTGATGGTTTCTCAGGTGAGAGTGAAAGAAAAGCTCCAAAAGACCTTGATGACTTTCCAACATTCAAAGAACGAATTGCAAGAAGCGGTGGAACGCCGAGTTATACAAGGCCATGCTGTACCAACGAATTAAAAATTAAAGATACTTTATCTTTAACAAAAGATATTAATAATTTTAAAGAAGCCCTAAAAGAAAATAATCATAGTAATGCATTTATGAATGCAGCTTCTCCAGGTGTAATTTCTGCTTTCTTGCCAAATAAATTTTATAAAAATGATGATGAGTATTTAAACTCACTATCAAAAATTATGAAACAAGAATATGAAGAAATTGTATCTAATGATATTTTTCTACAATTAGATTGTCCTGATTTAGCTCTAGCAAGACATATGACATTCAAAGATTTGTCTGAAGAAGATTTTTTAAAAAGAGCAGAAAAACAAATTGAGTTTCTTAATCAATCTTTAGAAAATATTCCTCAATCTAAGATTAGAATGCATATTTGTTGGGGAAATTATGAGGGACCACATTTACATGATATTTCATTAGAAAAAATTCTTCCTTTAATTCTTAAGGCAAATGTTGGGACTTATTTACTAGAGTCTTCAAACCCAAGGCACTCACATGAATGGCAAGCATTTGAAAATATAAAATTGCCCCAAGACAAAATTATTGCCCCAGGAGTAATAGACTCTACTACAAATTTTGTTGAACATCCTGAAGTTGTAAAAAATAGATTAGTTCAATTTTCAAAAGTTGTTGATAAAGAACAATTAATGGCTGGAACAGATTGTGGTTTTAGCACTTTTGCTGGATTTGGAAATGTTGATGAAAACATAGCTTATAAAAAATTAGAGTCTCTAGTAATTGGCACAAATTTAGCATCTCAATCAATCTAATTTTTTTCTTTTCAACTGATAAAAATAACGACAAAATGTCCTAATAAAATACTTTTGGGTATTTGATAGAGTTTAAAGCTAAATTTAATGAAAGGTAATAAATATGAAAAAAATATTAATTGTATTATTGTTTCTACTATTTGGTACTTATGCTAATGCAGATTGTAATATTAAATCTGGTTCTATAAACATTTTAGCAAATGATTTTCCAGCATTAAGAACTTTAGTTGAAACTGCAAAAGAATGTAAAGGAAGCGCAGATTTTAAAGTTACACATTCCGCTGAACATAATAAAATTGCTGTACCTGCTTTAACAGCAAATCCATCAGAATTTTCTGTCAGGGTTGCTGCTAACAGTTCTATTGTTCCATTAATGAATGCTGACTTAATCAGACCTATGAATGATCTGGTTAAAAAGTATGGTAAAGGAATTCAAGATTCTCAATTAATTACTATCGATGGAAAAGTAATGGCTGTAGCATTTATGGCTAATACTCAGCATTTATATGTAAGAACTGATGTTTTAAAAGAAAATGGTATAGCGATTCCAAAAACTTATGAAGAAGTAGTTGCAGCTGCTGAAAAAATTAGAGCTGCGGGAAAAATGAAATATCCTTATGCTGCTGCTTATAAAGCAGGATGGAATTTAGCTGAAGAATTTGTAAATATGTACATTGGACATGGTGGTGAATTCTTTAAAGCAGGAACTGCTGAACCAAATGTTAACAATGCTAAAGGTGTTGCAACACTGAACATGTTAAAAAAATTAGCTGATTTAAGTAATCCTGATTATTTAACACATGACAGTGAAGCTATTAAAGTGGAATGGGAAGCAGGTAATGTAGCTATCATGACTTTATGGGCGTCAAGATCTGGAACATTGTTAGATGATGAGGGTGATGCAAAAATTACTGCTGCTACTAAACTAGTTGCACCTGCAACAGTTGGTGGTGGAAATATACCTGCTGCAACATTATGGTGGGATGGTTTTACTCTTGCTAAAAACAGATCTGATGCTGATGCAGAGGCTTCATTTAGAGCAATGGCTCATGCCGCTTCTTCAAAAGAGATGGTTGCTAAAGCTTCAGACCAAGCTGTTTGGTTAGTTGAAGGTTTTGTGCCAGGTCCAAAATCAGTTGGTGTTATTGAGGCAGTTAAAATGGGAGCTAAACCATATCCAATGTTACCACAAATGGGTTTAATGCATGGTGCACTTGGAAGTGAAATCGTTGAATTTTTGCAAGGAAACGAGTCTGCTGAGCAAGCTTTAAAAGATGTTGAGGCTGCTTACATGACTAAAGCAAAAGAACAAGGTTTTCTATAAAATCTAAATTAAATAAGTGGGGATTTAAGTATCCCCACTTCAAAATATTTCATGCCTAATAGAAGTTTTTTTTGGTTTTTTTTACCTGCCGGATTAGCAATGATTCTATTCATTGGATTACCAATTATATCTACAGGTATTCAGTCTTTTTACGCTCAACATGATCAAGTATTGGTTAAAGTAAAAAAATGTGATCCTTTTGGATGTAAAGAGTCGGTAGTTGTTGATCAAGAAGCAACATCAAAAATTAGAGATGAAAAACCTTTAGGAAAATTTAATGGATTTGGAACTTATGTTGACAGAAACCATTTAGCTGTAGAACAAGTTTCAGAATTCTGGAACGAAAGTAAATCTACTGGTGAGTTTATTAGTAAAGTTGGAAATCTACCCTTTTACAAAGCATTAGTTTTTACCTTAACCTACTGCGTAATCGTAACCCCCTGTGTACTCTTGTTAGGATTTATTATTGCACTGAGTTTGAATGCAATTTCTAGAAAAATTAGAGGACCTCTTATTTTTGGAACTATTTTACCAATGATTGTTACACCTCTAGTTGGCTCTTTAGTTTTATTTTGGATGATTGATGCTGAGGGAATTATTGGTGCAAATTTACAGATATTAATGAATGACCCTTATCTGTCTGTAAAATCCTCTAAAACACTTACTTGGATTACAATAATAATTTATGGAGTTTGGCACCACTCCCCTTTTGCTTTTGTGGTGTTTTATGCTGCACTACAAACAGTTCCTCAAGAACCATTAGAAGCCTCTATTATTGATGGAGCTTCTAGATTTCAAAGAGTAAAACACATTGTATTACCTCACATATATCCTGTCGTTACTTTTGTAGCCTTAATTTCTTTGATGGATAACTTTAGGGTTTTTGAACCAATAATTGGATTTAGCGCTGAAGGTAGCGCTCAGTCTTTGTCATGGTTAATCTATGATAATTTAGTTAATGAGGAAGTTATTCTTTTTGGTTCAGCTGCCGCTACATCAATAATGACTATTATTGGTATTTCAATAATACTTGCTCCAGTTTTAATTAGAACTTGGAGAGAATTTAGAACGAATAGATAAATATGGATTACGGATTAGATAAAAAATCAAATAGTTTAAAAACATTCAATACTATTTTTATAATTGTTTGGTTACTGCTTGCATGCTTTCCATTTATTTGGACTTTTTGGGGATCTTTTAAAGTAAGAGCAGACTTTTTTTCAAGAGCTGACTGGTGGTATGCAATTACTGCCTTTAACACTTTAATTGAAACTGGTGTAAGATTTACAACTGAGGCTTATAGCGGTGCTTGGTTTGAAGGTGAATTTTGGAAGGCTTCTAGAAATACAATTATTGTTACTATCAGTGTAGTCTCCATATCTTTGTTTCTTGGAACACTTGGTGCATATGCTTTATCTAGATCTACTAAAAATTATGCGTTTTGGATATTAATTATAGCTTTAATCTTTAGAGCAATGCCGCATATAACGCTAGTTTCGGGTTACTTATTTCCATTTTTTCAATTACAAATTTGGGGAATTTTACCAACTACAATTGTAGTGTTAGTTGCAATTAATCAACCGTTCACATTATGGCTTTTATATTCATTTTTTAAAACAGTTCCTAAAGAACTTGATGAAAGTGCGCTTATTGATGGGTGTTCATACTTTCAAACGTTTAGACACATAATCATGCCTGTCATGTGGCCTGGTGTTATAACTGCTGGATTATTTAGTTTAATGTTGGCTTATAATGATTTTACAGTGACTGCTTTATTATTAAATCAAGAAAATCATACTATGGTCCCTAAAATTCAAAGTTATCTTGGAACAAATCAACACGAAGGAAATTTAATGTGGGCAGTTTCATCAGTAGTTTCAGCAACTGCTCCTCTATTCTTATTGGTAATGTTTTTTCAAAGACAAATTATAAGTGGGTTAACTGCAGGTGCAGTTAAGGGTTAATTTATAAAACTTTTAATTAAATCATTAAATTTATCTGGCTCTTCAAGATGCACATTGTGACTACAGCCTTTAAAAATCTCTAATCTACTATTTGTAATTCCTTTGTTAAGTGTATCTACTTGATCAAAGTTATATGAAGTATCTCTATCCCCCCAAACTATCAATGTTTGATTTTTAATATTTTTTAAATAATCAATACCTGACCAATTTTTCATTGCAATAAGTGCATTATCAGCAGTCTCTAAAGAAACATTTTTAACTGCATTTTCACAAAGGTAATAATTTTTATCCTTATCACCTTTTACAAACCATTTTTGTGGTACTCTAGAAAATGAAATTTTTATACCATCTTTTTTAAGTTTTTTTCTTGTTTCATCGATAGTTTCAAACCTTCCAGGTATTTCACCAATAGACCCAGTTGCAAAACAAATTAACTTATTAACTCTATCACCAGCTATTTTTGTTATTTCTTGGACTATCATTCCACCCATCGAATGACCAAGTAAATTAAATTTATCTATTCTTTTTGCATCGATCTCATTAATTATAAATTTAGCCATCTTATTAATTGAGTCTAATGATTGGGCATCACTACTCTCTCCAAATCCAGGTAATGCTGGAGATATAACTCTAGAAAACTTTGAAAAATAATCTCTTTGATGACACCACATTTCTGAAGAACCCAAATACCCATGAACTAATACTAGCGGAAAACCTTGGCCTGTATCATTTATATAGATTTTGCTCATATGGACTGATTATTTCGTTCAATAAATATTTAAATATTGTAATATTTTAACAATTAAATCAATTAACATAAAAGGTTTTTTATGAATACTTATGAATGTTCAAAATGCGGTATGTCAGTCAATGCTAATTGTGGAAAATGTAATGAGCCTTTAGTTAATGACATACTTAAATTAGATGATGGAAGTGAAGTACAAATATCAAAGTGTCCTAATGATCATGGTAAAATAAAATCACCACTATGCTGTGGACAAGATATGTCTTGTAAAGTCTAAACTATATTTAAAAAAATATAAAAAGTTAAGAAACTCATAAAAGTAATAATAAATATATTAATTACTTTCCAAATTTTCTGATTTTGAGCATATTTCGATAAAAATTTAGATAAGTATCCAATTAAAAAAAAGAATAAAAAAGAACTAATAGAAGCACCTAGTCCAAATAAAATTTTTTGATTTATTAGAAAGTTTTTTGAAAAATTTCCAAGAAAAAATACAGTGTCTGAATAAACATGAGGGTTTAAATACGTAAATCCTAGAGTTTTAAACAGGATATTAAATACAGTAATACTTGTGACATCTGTATCAAAATTAACTGCAGTTTTGTAATTTTTTATTTTTGAATAAATAAAATAAATTAAAAAAATAACTAAAGCTATATTAAATATCAATTCAACAGTTGAATTAAAATATTTACTAAAAAATTCAAAAATAAATATTCCAAGAAAAATTAAAATTAGATCTGAAATAGAACAAACTAAACAAACAAGAAATACATATTGTTTTTTTAATCCTTGTTCTATGACAAATATATTTTGAGCTCCTATTGCTAGAATAAGACTTAAACCAGTAAAAAAACCTAATAGTAAATATTCCATTAAGTTTTATTAAACTCTTTTTTTACCTTGAACAACCCTGTCTAAAATCAATGCTACAAATAATATTGCAACACCAGCAAGTATACCTTGACCAACGTTTGCATATTGTAGTGCTTCCAGTACATCCTGGCCTAATCCTTTTGCGCCAATTAATGACGCAACAACTACCATTGCTAAACTTAACATTACTGTTTGGTTAACACCTGCCAGTATTGATGGAGTAGCTAGAGGCAGATCTACTTTTCTAAGTAAATACCATTTACTTGCACCATAAGCTATTGCAGCTTCTCGAATAGTTTCAGGAACACCTCTTAATCCAAGCACAGTTAATCTTACAACAGGTGTTCCGCCAAAGATCATTGTAATAATAACTGCTGCAACCTTTCCAGTTCCAAAAAAGGCAATAACTGGAATCATAAATACGAAAGCAGGCATGGTTTGCATGAAATCCATAATAGGTCTTATCATTGAATAAAATCTTTGACGTCTTGCGCAAAAAATTCCAAGGGGTATTCCGATTGCAATACTTAAAATTGCAGCTGTACCAAGTAAAGCAAGAGTAGTCATTGCTTTAACCCAAAAACCTAAAAAACCCATATAACTTAGAAAACCTGCAGAATAAATTGCCGCTCTGGGACCGGCTGAAAGTCCTGTTAATGTCACAATTGTAGTTATGATTACTATCCATGGAGTTTTAACAAACAATAACTCTAAGAAATCTAATACTGATCTTATCCCTATGGTAATTGCTGTAAATAAAGCATCACCTTTTAAAACAGCATAATTAAATACTGTTTCAACCCATGCAATTGAAGTTAGTCGTATATCAGGGTGAGTTGGAAATTCATTCATTATATTTATCAGACCAGGGAAACTATAATGAACTACTGAAAAGAACATTATTACTGATGCAAAAACAGTACTTAAAATATAATTTTTAGTTTGCATGCCTGGACTTATTG
>Ga0222715_10003705_pt1 | contig 13535 bp, 12 predicted proteins | sample C33_9DmetaG_FD_165056 | JGI IMG/M metagenome (GOLD analysis project Ga0222715, IMG submission 165056) | Estuarine water microbial communities from San Francisco Bay, California, United States - C33_9D | ecosystem: Environmental > Aquatic > Marine > Unclassified | place: USA: California...
CCTTCAGTTACTATCTCTGTCAAAGAAGACGAGTGGGTAGAGGTTGGTGCATGGTGCTGGAAGAACTTTGATGACATCAGTGGCGTGTCGTTCTTACCGTATGATGGAGGGACGTACAAGCAAGCACCTTATGAAGAGTGTACTGAAGAAGAATACAATGAACTTCTTGACAAGATGCCTATGAGTTTATTCTGGGATGAACTGATTGAAGAAGATGACAACGTTGAAGGCGTACAGCAACTGGCTTGCACAGCAGGGGTTTGCGAGATTTAGAATTGTGAGAACTGTTCCTCTTACATTAGCTGATGCTAACGCTTTTGTAACTCAGCATCATAGACATAATAAAAAAGTTCAAGGACATCGCTTTAGTATAGGGGTTGTCTTTGATTCTTTTTTATTTGGTGTTGCTATCATAGGCAGACCTGTAGCAAGAAAACTAGATGATGGTATTACTGCTGAAGTAACTAGATTATGTGTTTTAGAAGATGCTCCTAAAAACTGCTGTTCTTATCTTTATCGAGCAGCTTGGAAAGTATGGTCTTCTATGGGAGGACAACGTTTAATTACTTACACTCTTGATGTAGAAAGTGGAGCTAGTTTAAAAGGTGCTGGTTTTACACAAGTTGCTGTCTCACCTGCTTGGAAAGAAGGTAAAGGTTGGACAACAAGAAGTAATAGGGTATGGCAACCTGTTCATAAACATGGAAAAATAAGATGGGAAATAGTTAGATGTTAGAGACAGTATTAGCTTTTTTAGCTTTACTGAACTGTCATCCTGATGATCTAGTCATTACGACTAGTAACAAGACGTTTTATCTAGCAGGGGATATTGGTGTGGTGTATGTCAGTCCCGGTATGTACAAGGATCATGTAATGGTTCACGAGATCTGGCATCACTGTCAATGGCAATGGGCTGGAAAGAAACCTGCCCAGTCCTATGATGAGTGGAGGAAGAGAGAGGTAGAAGCTATGAAGGTTGAAGACATCTACCTTAACCTATCCAATTAGAAGTATTTAAATCAATAGGAATATCTTGTTGATTTAATCTTTGAATTGAATATCTTTTGTTTACATTATTATTGAATTCTTGTATTTGTTCTGGTGTTGCATTTGTTTTATGATATTTCCCCCACCAGTCTCCTAAACTCATTTCATTAATTTTTTCCAAAGGTCTCGACTTTCCTCCACCAGCCATAATAACATCACCTAAAAATAACATTTTCTGTTGTTCATAAGTTAATGATGACGGATCAAAATTTTGAGATGCTTCTTTATAATTTTTTGGTTCTCTGTATTTTATTTGTAAATTTTGTAACCACTGTGGTTGAGGTATTCCTAATTCGTTTTTATAAAAATTTCTTAATCTATTAACAGCAGTAATTGCAGCAGGTTGTCCGTACTTACCTTGTTTATCTTTAGTAAGTATTTCAAATTGAAACGCACCTCTCCCTGGTCCTCCTCCAACTTGCTTAGCATTAGGGATTGGATTTTCTTTGTTATAGTAATCACTTTCCCAAGAGGCAATGTTATCCATTACTTCTTCTAATCTTTGTCGCTCTATTCCTTTTGCTTTACTAGCAAAATCTAATAGATCATCATAAGAACTAGCACTTACTTTTTGTATTTCTTCTGCTGGATAATTAGCCATTCCTGTTTCCTTACTCAATAATAATGTCAGGGTTAGTATAAGGATTAAGACCTTTTTTCTTAAACTCATTTTGCATAAACTTAATATAATTAGGACTAGTGTGATCTTGGATTAATTCTCCTAACATCATTCTTCTTACGTCACTTCTAATTTGATTGACAGCATCTTTAATACCTTTAGCTTGTAAACTCTTAGGAAGCAACATGAAGCCTTCAGACGACGCAAGTATATCTAATGTTTGATTAGTATAGTCTCCCATCAACTTAGACATCCTAGAATACTGTTCTCTATTTAATTGAATTCCATAAAGAGTTGATGAAGGTGGAGCAATGTTCAACTCTGGGTTATCAAATAACTTTTGAATTTTGTTTCTGTTCACTTCAGCAAATCTAAAGCCAGTAGTTATTTCACCAGGAGTTCCTAGTGATTGAGTCTCTCCGGTTATACTACTGTATACGGGAGCTAGTTCTTCTCTAAGTCCAGGTATTCGAGACTTAATATTATTTAACATCCAAGTAGAAAGATCTTTGTCTTTAACCTCACGCTTAATAGGATCTTCTAACTTAGCTAACCAATTTAAAAAGTTAGGAGTTAATCCATTAGTAGACCTAGCAATTAACGCTGACACTTGCTTCTCATCTTCTGATGTAACAGCATTCATTAAGTCAGCCAATTGAGCAGTAAATGTTTTGTCTAAGAAAGCATTTTTTACGACACCAGCTACTTGCGCTCCTGTTGAAAAACTAAGATCATCTTCGCCTTTAAGAGCTAACTCTTGAATCTTCTGTTTACCGTTAGCAAATATAGTAAACACAGTATGCAACGGCTCGATACCCTTGTAACTAATCCATCTGTCACCTACTTTAATAGAGTTAGGAGGTATACCTGCTTCAGTCATTCTAGCTCTTTGAGCAGGATCAGCAGGATAGTCACCGGTCAACATACCAGCTTCGACCATACCAAAAGCCCATCCTGAGAAACCAAGACCAAGCATCTGCTGAGATATAAAGTCATTCTTTAACTGTTGCTTAAACGCAATCTGTCCGTCTAGTTGTAATAACTTTTGGTGTAAGTTCTCTTTAGTTACATCGCTTTTAGCGTTTAACCACTTGTCGTTTAATAGTTGTCTTTTTATCTTTAGTTTGTCAATGTCTTTAGCAGCTTGTCTAATCCTAGCTAAACCAACACCAGGGACAAACGTAGCTCCAAACTTAGCAACATTCAAAGGAGTGATAATAAACGGAGTAGTTAATGCCTGAAGCGGAGCTATAATTGATCCTCCACCTTCTTTATTCTTTGAAAGGTTAAACCAAGCCCTTGCTCCTCGATCAATAATAGAGTCACCTAATGGACTTCTAAACGTGCCATAAAGAGCAAACTCTTCAATCAGTTTAGCAGCTTGCGGATCTACTTTAGCGACAGCTTCAAAGATACGTTCGCTTCCTACGTCCCTCAAGCCACCTTTACTTTTACTCAATACAGCTTTGTTTAAAACTTCTCCAAGTTCTTCACGAGTAATACCGTATTTCTTTAAGACATCTTCTTTAGGAGCTTTCTTTAATTGATCTATGAATATTTGAAACTGCGCTCTCTCAAAGAAAGTAGCAAAACCTTCGTCAATCCCACGTTGTATACTTTGAGGTAAAGTAACTACAGCATTGATTGGTTTATTTATAGCGTCTAGTTCTTTAGATGCTTTCTGACCTGGAAACTTTAAATAGAAATCAAATTCTTTTGAGGTTCTTCCGTCAAATACAATTTGTTTATTTTTGTATCCACCTACCATTCTTGGGAACACTTCAGCAAAAGCCTTAGTATAGCCAACTAACATTGAACTAGCCTCAGAGAATTTACCTCTAGTAAGTCTAGTTATAGGAGCTTCAACAACTCTAGCTAAGTTTCCTACAAAGTTAACAAAAGTAGTAGAAGGAGCAGACAGAAAGTTATTTCTAATAAGCGAACTTAAAGAATCCCGTAACTCAGGTCTACTACTTGCTTCATATATTCCTTTTGCAATATCGGCAACAACTTCAGGAGTGACTTCATCAGCAGCTCTCTTACCTTCTAAGATCTGTCGTATCAATACTCTGCAACGTGGATTAAGTATCATTAGCACTCACCGTTTTCAAATAGTCTTGTTATAGCTTTGCCTTCTTTCATAAACTTTTTGTATCGTTTAAAGTCATTCATAGTTCTACTACTGCGTTAGCGTCCCCTATAAAAGAAAATAATAATCCTAAGCTAGGCTGAAGTTTTGTCCAAAGATAAGCAACAGTAGCATCGTTCCCTTCGCGCTCAGCAAAATCTAGTTGTTCAAGCGTGGACACAAAATCGTCATACCTATTAACCCACTCTTGTCTAACTAATTGTCTTGCTCCAGGCGATAGTATATCATCTTTCTGATAGTTAGCTGCTATGTGATCGGCTGCTCTAGCTGCTTGAGATTTAGCCAGTTCACTTGCTCCTGTATCTTTACCGAACTGTTGAGCTATAGACTGAGCTTGAGTCCTTGCTACTGTTTCAGTAGTAGACATAGGCTCTGTTATTCTGGACACGTCCTTAATTCTACCTCTAGCTGCATTGACAATAAAGTCAGCAACATCGTCGTCCACTCGATCTGCCATAGCTCCAAGTAACTTAGCTGCTTCCTCGTCTGGAAGATCGCTTAGTTGCCTGATTTGATCTGCAGTTAAAGAAGGAGTAATACGTTCAGGTAAGAACCGCTTAAACTTATTGAGATCAGTCTCTCCCATTTTAAGAGCAGCACTGTAAGCGTCTAAGTTATTCTCTCTATTCTTATAGAAGTCTCTGATGTTTGTAACAGTAAACTTCTTACCTTCTACTTTCTTCAAGTTATCCATTAACTTCTGATAACCTTGAACAGTCTCTACTGCTTCATCAATGGACATATCATCGCCAAAGATGTTCTTCATTTTAGAGTAGAACTGTCTAAAGCCATCGTCTATCTTAAAGCGAGGCTTACCATCTTCAGCGGTTATAAACTTACTGTAATCGTAGAGATAACGAGACTCATCATCCATGTGTTTAGTCACAGGATTTAGAATATTATCTAATGTCTCAGATGTAGTAAGTGGAGTTCTTTCTGCTAACTTACCGTCAATTATAGTTTGTCTATTAACTTTATTGACAATCTCAGAACCAATCTTATTTGATACTTCTTGTGCTTCTTCATCGCCTATTCCAAACGTATTCTTGATATAAGCTAAATGGTCTTGTTTATTACGACTGTTCTTATAAACAGCTGTTGCAGCTTTATCAATATCTGACTCAAATACTAATTCAGAATTGTTATGAACTACTTTCTCTTCAAATAAATTGTCAGCAATCTTTGGAATCTTAGCCGATTGTTGAACATTAATTACAGTTTGTTTATATGGATTAGTTGTAGGTACAGGTATCCTATTAGTAGTAGGAGTCCAAATAGTAGGTATCTTAACTTCTGAAGCTACACTTACATTCTTTAGTTTATCACCTAAAACTGCTGTTATCTTTCTGCCTTCTGCTCTTGCTGCAGATTCAGACAACCCAGTATTTGTCATTACAAAATCTAAATACTTACTATCCGCTGCTGATCTACTTCCAGTCTTACCAATAATATAAAATGCTTTGTCAAGGTCTGATTCAAAATTAACAGCACCCTTATCTCTATAAGCTGGCTTAGCTCCTGCTAGTTCTCTTGGTAGTTTTGGTAAGGTAAACGTAGGCAGTCCTGCTCCACCAGGAGTTAGTCCAGCAGCTTCTACGGACACGCCAGCATTTAAACCGCCATCGGCAGGAACATCTCTAACTGTAGGCTGTATAGTTATACGTGGTTTAACTGCGCCAGGAGTAACTGCAGCAGCATTTAAGTTAGCTTGTGCTTGCCCTACTAATTCTTCTTGAAGAGACTTACCAGTTTTACCTGCTACTTTATTAACTAAAGCGGTTATCCCACCACCTAATACTCCAGCAGTAGCTGCAGAAGTTAATATGTTAGAAGTTCTGCTATCATCAAACTCTTCATATAAAGGATCTATTGCTCCAGTCAAGCCACCAAAGGCTGCAAAGCCAGCTACTGCTCTAGGAACAGTGCTAAACGCAGGAATTGGAATAGTGTTAGCTGGGTCAAACACACTACCAGCAAGGTAAGAGGACCAACCAGCAACAGGATTAAGAGTCAGCATCGCTCTTAATTCCCGTTCAGCTTCAAAGTCTGCTACACCCTGTTCGTCATTAAATAGACCAGCAACACCTCGAATAGTATTCGTTATTCCTCTTTCTACTCCACGAGCAATAACATCACTAGTATCATAAGGATCGTCAAGAATGACACGTAAACCAGCCTCAGAAACTCCAGACCAATCTCCAGTCTCTGTTGCTTTTAGTACTGCTTCTTGATCGCTCTTTGAAAGTCCTGATATATCTATCTGTGCCATATTATCTGTTAAAATCTACGACTAGGGAAAGGTATGCCATAAGTATTTTCAGAGTCAATTCCAAACATTCCCTGACCAGGCATTAGGCTTTGTCTTCGTTCTCGATCCATCTGTTCAGCCTGAATCCTATTAGCTGTTTCTGGATCAACGTACTCAGGACCAGTTATTCCTCTTAGTTGATCTGGCGTTGCTTTTCCAAATACTTTTATACCTCGACTTCTTTCTATCTCTACTAGTTCTTCTGGAGTTAAGCCGCCTTCTAAAGCTGCAGACCCACTAATCACTGCTCCAGCACCTTTAGGTCTTTCAATAAGATTGATTTGACCAGTTCTAGCTAGTTCTGCTTCAGCTGCTGCGTCTGCTTTTTCTTTCTCTTTCTTCTTGGCATCAAGTGCTGTTTGCGCTCCTGACGTATCTACTTCAACAGTTTTAACATTACCGTCTTCGCCCATAACAGCAACTACATCTTTAGGCACTTCTTGTCCAAGTCTTCTGGCTCTAGCTTGTTCTGCTTTTCTTATAGCCTGCGGTCCTTTCATATAGTCATAGTAAATGTCTGTTCTTATTACCTCATCTGCTGGGATAGGTGTTCCGTCATAATCAAAGAAGTTACCAGAAGTATCAGTCCGTACTGGTTTACCTTCTATGTTTAAATAGTCTTTATTCAACTTAGGACCATACTGCATCTCTTGAATATCGAGTTGACGTTGCTGTGTAGCAATACCGCTTGCTCTGTCATAGAGATTAACAGCTTCGTTCATAAAGCCTTCTTGCTCTAGTCTTTTAGCAATTCTTTTTAAACCATCAGGATCGTTTAAGTCAATTTCTTCTTCAGCTAGTATAGCGTTGATGCGGTTGTATTTCTTGATAAGTGGGTCTTCTACTTTATCGCCAAATAATCCACCAGTTCTTAATGTCTCACCAACGTCAACGCCTGCTCTTGCAGCCCAAGCAAATGGACCAAGACCTTCACCAGCCTGTTGAAGTCTGGTTAAGTATCTCTGTTGAGCAAGCTGCTCGTCTTCCCTCTTTCTAGCATAAACTATTTCTTCTGCTGAAGGACCAAATAAAGATGCAACTGTACTAGCCATAGCTATTCCTTAATAGTTAAACGTTACCTGCCAAGTAAGTTAATTCCTGGACCACCAATACTAGTTCCTCTTGGAGGAATGTAATTACCACTCCAAGTAGCTCCTGGTACTGATTGTAAGGCAGGTGAACTACCACCTCCTCCAAACAAACCTCCAAAGTATCCACCAACTTTAGAACCTAAAGCACCTAACATTCCTAGACCCTGTTGAGTTCCTTGTTGAACTGTTGGACTTTCCATCAAACCTCTCATAATGTTGTATCGAGCAGCTTCAGATGCCTGACCAGCTTGTAGCTGACCTAATGCTCCTTGAGCACCTAGACCAGCAGCAAACTGTCCTCCGCCCATAGCAGCCTGACCCAATGTTGCACCAAGCTGTAGAGGCTGCTGAGCAGCTGTTTCAAGAGCTTGCTGTGCTGCAAACTGAGAAGTAAATGGAGACAACGCCGCACCTTGTAGATTGTAGCCAGTACCAAACAAACCAGCACCACTAGAATAAAGACCAGTACCTGTTTGAATATTCTGTAGCATTCTTTGTCTAGCTTGTTCTTCAGGTGACATAGCAGCACCCAACAGATTAAGACCTTGTAGTGCTTGCTGTTGTGCGTACTGTTGACCAGCTTGACCAGTTTGAATAGCTTGACCACCAAACTGTGCGCTAAGACCCATATTCTGAAGCATACGTTGTCTAGCAGCTTCTTCAGCAGTCTGTTGTGCGCCCATTAAGTTAAGACCAGTAGATGTCAAACCAAGTTGTTCTTGTCTACCAGCTTGACCAGCAGCTAATGCTTGCCCACCTAATTGAGTTCCTAGACCTATATCTTCTCTAAGTTCAGTTCTACCTCTTTCTCTTGCTTGAGCAGCTAATCTAGCATCTTCTTCTGCTCTAGCTTGACTTAAAGCAAATAGTTCTGGTTGACCCTGCGCTCCAACACTAAGACCTGCTCGACCACGACCAAACACACTAGCACCTAGACGTTGTTCTTCTCTCTGTCTACCAGGCTCTAGCAAAGCCTGTTGCTCTTCATAATATCTCTGAGCAGCAGCAGTAGGATCATAAGCAGAAGGAGTTACTTGACCAGCTAGTTGCTCTAGTCTGCCTTGCTGTCTTGCTACATCTGCAGCAGCTTGAGTAGACATACCGCCTAGTATGTTCTCAGCAGCAGCACCAGTCCTACCTAGATATGCTTGCTCTGCAGCAGTTAAATCTGAACTAGGCATTAATTGACCAGCAAATCCTTGCAGTCTTTCTTGCTGAGCTAATACATCTGCTGAAGGACCAGTTCCTGTTCCATACAGTTGTCTACCTAATCCTTGAACACCACTTAGATATTCTTGTTCAGCAGCAGTAAGTTGAGGAGTAGTACCAGTAGGTATAAACTGACTTGCTAAACCAAAGAGACCTTGACCAGCTTGTTCAAACTGTGGCTGTAGGGCAGCAGCACGTTCAGCTTGACCAAGAGATGTCCCATACAAACTTGCTAATTGATTCTGAGCAGCTAATATTTCAGGGCTTGCTGTGTAACCTGCTGACTTTAATTGACCAGTAGCAGGATCTACTTCAAACTGAGATTGACCAAAACGAGTTGTAACACCAACAGGTCTAAAGTAACCTTGCTGACCTAATCGACCCAGCTGCTGCGCGTACTGATTACCTCCAGCAGTTACTGCGCCTCCAATATCTCTACCAGCAATTGCTCCTCCAACAGCAGAACCTATAGCTCCACCAATCGGACCTCCAAGTGCTGTTCCTATAGCTGGTGCAGCAGCCCCTACTACACTTTTTACAGTTTTGCCCATTATTTTACCCTTCTCTCTAGCAAGTAACCTGTTAACTTAAACCTATACTTTTTAACAAATGATTTATAACTTCTTTTAGTTGCCATTAATACTTTGTCATAACCTAGCTGTTTAGCTAATTCGTCTATGTAACTATCCCAGTAATCACCATCTCCGTATACTTGTATAGGTACAAAGTAATCTTCCCATGTAGTCCATGACAAAAACCCATGTTCGTTTTCTATTAAGTTCTCTGTGTCTATGTCTTTGTCTTTAGACTTCTCTAAATATCTTTCAAAATCTTCTTCAGTCATTAAGTTACCATTTTCCTAACGGACAATTAGCTTTCTCAAACTTACTCTTAAAAGCTAAAACACAACCACATTCAGTACAGACACCTAGTTTATTTTTGTCACATGAATCACAAATCTTTTCTCTTTGTTCTTGTTTTTCGTTATTGGCTATCATACTTTACCATGTAAATGAAATATAACCATTAGAACCATTAAACCCGTTATCTGAACCAGTACCACCACCACCTGTACCGCCTGTTCCGTAACCAGTGCCGTTATTACCGCCAGCTGCTCCAGAACCGTATAAACTTGAAGTGCTGCCATTAACTCCATTGGGAGAACCGCCAGTTCCGGTAGCCCCTCCAAAAGGACCACCACCATTTCCTCCAGTAGCAGTTACGTTTCCTGATCCACTAGTAACAGAAGTAGTACCTCCATTAGCTCCTGAATTAGCTCCCTGACAAACTCCCGGAAAACTGCCTCCAGCACCACCAGCACCAACCACTATACTTAATGATTCACCGGGAGTAACAGCTAATGTTTGACTAGTTTGATAACCTCCTGAACCACCACCGTTACCTCCGTTACCGTCTCCACAGAACCAATTAGATCCGCCCCCGCCACCTGCTCCATAAACAGAAGCAGTAATGCTGTACACTCCTTGAGGAACAGTCCAAGAATAAGTACCTGGAGTAGACTGAGTATAAGTACCTGTCTCTGGAAATATCTTTCTCCAAGTACCAGAGTCGTTTACATGAAGTTCTTTAATAGTTCTCCAAGAACCTCCGTCTTTAACAAAGACCTCTTTAGGTTCTCGCCAAACACCGCCATCTTTAACATATATAGTCATTAGTATTTATACCAAATATCACCATTAGCCCCACCAGCACCAGGAGCTGATGTAGATACTGTTCTTGTTCCATAAGAGTTAGTGCCAAGACTAGTAACTGTTAAGCTATTTATAGTTCCACCAGTAATTGAAACTGCACTAGAGTTTTGTGTAGACATAGTACCTAAAGATGAAGTAGCATTAGATACAGCAGTAGTCACAAAAGCTGTATTTGCAATCTGAGTATTATTAGTTCCTGCTGCTGCATTAGGTGTTAATGGAGTACCACTAAAAGTAGGAGATACAGATAGAACTACACTACCAGAACCTGTTGATGAAGTAACTCCAGTTCCTCCGTTAGCTACTGGTAAAGTTCCAGTAACAGCACTTGCTAAAGGTACGTTAGTAAGAGTATTAGCACTACCGCTTATTGTCTTATTAGTTAGCGTAGCAGTGTTAGATCTTTCAGCATAAACGTGCTGAGTAGTTGCTATCTTAGTCGAGTTATCTCCAGCAGCTTGAGTAGGTGCTGTAGGACTTCCAGTTAAAGTAGGAGAAGTTAAACTCTTATTAGTAAGTGTTTCAATTCCTGCTAGTGTAGCAAAGTCATTATCAGTAAGCGCAGCATTAAATTGAGCAGTAGTACCAGTAACTGTGTTGCTTCCTAAAGCAATAGATTTATTAGTTAATGTAGCTGTGTTAGTTCTTTCAGCATTAACAAAAGCTGTAGTCGCTACCGCTACAGAACTATTACCTGCTGTCTGAGTGATAGCAGTTGTACCAGTAGGTAGTGACGGTGTGCCAGTAAAAGCAGGTGAAGCAGTATCAGCTTTAGACGAAACAGCAGTAGCTATTGCTACTAACTCTGCATCAATCTCTGAGCCTTTTACAATCTTACCAACATTGCCAGTATTTAAACTGTCTTTTGCTGTAAAGTTAGTTGCCTTTGTATAATTTGACATCTTCTATTCCTTAAATCGTTTTACCTGCTTTGACGTAAACATCTATTTTTTGAATTGACAATGGGTTCTGATTTATGTCTGCTTCAAATCCTAACTGTATGATTGAACCTGAACCACCAAGATTAGATCGTACTTCTTCTAATGCTAATCCACTAGAGTATTCTGACAAAGCATCAGCACTCTTTAAATACACAGTAGCGTTTGAAACCTCTCCTGCGTTTGTGTCTGGAACATAATAATAACCACCTGATAACTTTACTTCATGTGGTAAATCGTAGCCATTAGTAGAATCTAAAACAGATTTAAATGCTACTTGGTAATGTGTACCATCTGTATCAGTAATAGTATTAGTTGTTGGTGTACTGTCACTAAATGATTGACTACCTACTATAGTTACATTATTAACACCAAATTTAGCTATGTTAAATTCATACACTGAACCAGCTACTAAAGACTTACGAATGTCTTTATATGAAGCTACATAATCAAAACCATATTTAATAAATACATTCTGTCCAACACCACCCACTACAGTAAAGTTAGCTTTCTTTAAAAACTTTAATGACGTAGGACTACCTAAATCAAAATGATTAGTGTAGTATCTCATCTTGTAAGTAGCAGCAGAATCTAAGTAACTACCGTACTTACCTAAATAACCTTCTTTACCTATTAACAAATCACCAGTATAAGTAACGTGAAGTGCTGTAGGTTCTATACTATCCCAGATAGTTACTCTAGCTGCTCCATTCTGTAATCGACCTCTTAGGTCAAAACAGTAAACATATTTAGTAGTTGGAAGAGTTAGTAAATAAAAAGCATCTTTAGGATAGTATGCTGCTTTAACCTTTATCTTTGTTTCTGATCCAACAAAAGCAACTAAGTCATCTCTGACGTTAAAAGATATATCGTTAATAGGTGCTGACTTTTCTTGAATAACACGAGCAATACTTCTTACGCCAGTGTCAGACAAGAACATCACATCTGTACCAGTATTAACAATAGTATCTCTTGCGATACAGCCTACGTTAGTAATCAAATCAGCTAACGTTAATGATGTAACATCAATAGGATTAGCATAAACAGCAATGTTTCTTTTACCAAAGATAATTAAGAAACCGTTATGTGCTGCTAGTCCTACTACTTGGTCTCCGTTAGGAAACACGTCTACCAAAGAAAGGTAACCTGAATCACCAGTTGACAGGTCTGATCCGTCCAGTAATGCACTGAAGTACACAGTCTGTTCATCTCCAGAAATATCTGCCCACCAAGTACGTCCATATGCTCCCAATACTACGTTAGGTTTAAAGTTAGTTGGTGATCCTGAGTAAGGTGTAGGAACTGACCCAGCATCGCTTAGTAAATTAAATCCATAGCTACCAGTATGAGCATGACTAGCTCCTAACTGATGATAGACTAATGGTAAGTGACCAGCCTGCGCTAAATACGCATGAGGAGTAATGTCTGGTCCTTCGCCAAACACAATACTAGAAGCTGACCAATTATTAGTAGTAATAGTGTAAGCAGTTGTGCCAGATCCTGCAGCGTTTGATACTGTTCCATTAACTGCTGTAGTTATCGTCCCACTAGCGTATGTAAATAACTTGTTGTTACCGCCTAGTATTACTGTACCTGTTTCTGGTAACTCAAATATAAACTCAATGTCATTAGTACCTAAATCAGCGTTAGTAGAACTGTTCTGTTTAGTCCAACCTTTTCTAGCACCAATCCTACCAAACTTATCTATGACGCAATTAAACGCTTCTAATGCGTAACCTGATGACAGATCAACGCTACTCTCTTGAGTATTAATACCCAGAAATCCTGGCGCTGATATCGTAGTTGTAAGTAAAGGTTTAGCCATTATACTGAGTGCCAGACGTATTCATCTCTATATCTACCATTCTCAATAGCAATATGATCTGCTAGTGATTCTCTAGCTAAAGCAAATGCTTCTGAAGCTGTTATCCCTGCGTCTTCACCACGTTCAGCTACAGCCATTGCGTATGCTTGTAGTATGACTGGTTGTGCTGGTACTTTTAATTCATCAGCGTCTGCACTAAGCTCTGCTTGAGGTTTATAGATGTTAAAGTAAATGTTATGTATTCCATCTGGAACAGGATAAACATCTACTTGTGTGTCTCCATTAGAATCAACACCGTTAAAGTTATAATACATCGGTGTACCCTTCTGAGGGCTTTGATTCAAGAACCAGTTATTCATAGTGTGAAAAGGTACATACTCTAAAAAGAGATCGCCTTCACTATTGATAACATCAATCACTTTAAAGCGTTGACCAGATCCTGTCATAACGTAGTTAAACAAGTCATTAGCAGTAGTAACTGTAAGTGTCTCAGACAATGCGTTCCACTGATAAGAGTCTTCTACAAATCTTTTAGCATCGTTGACATACTTACCAATTAACTTAGCATAAGGAGTATCAGTGACAGCAGTAATAGCGTCACTCTCTCTAAGTCTTACTAATACATCTTTAACAAGAT
>Ga0222715_10003719_pt1 | contig 13507 bp, 12 predicted proteins | sample C33_9DmetaG_FD_165056 | JGI IMG/M metagenome (GOLD analysis project Ga0222715, IMG submission 165056) | Estuarine water microbial communities from San Francisco Bay, California, United States - C33_9D | ecosystem: Environmental > Aquatic > Marine > Unclassified | place: USA: California...
ACCCCCATCACCACCAGCAGCAGTAGCTAAACTAATCGCTATTGGTTCTAGCATCGTACCAATTATACCAACATTGAGGAATCTACTTAAAAAACTTCCCTCTAAAAAAGTATTTACTGAGTAATGCCTTACGTTAATATAAAAAAACCGAAGTTACAAGCTTCCGTCGCAAAAATCGTCGGTAAAGCACAAGGTAAAGCTGTGAGAATATCGGTAAAGAGTATAACCCCACTCTTAAGCAGCCTCAGAAGAGAAGGATGTAAAAATCCAAACCAAACCAATAGCGCTATACAGAAAATTAACGGAGCTAAAAGAGCGATTTCAAGAGCAGATAGGACAGTCTCTAAATTTAAAAAACTCCCTAGCACTTTAAAAACACCTTTATCCGCTCTCGATACTGCGTTAAAAGTTATAAAGAAAATACCGATACCACAATCAGTACCACCAGGATTTGGTCTCCCTATATTTTTATCTACCCTATATGCAGATTTACTACATCTACTTAAAGAGAAGAAAGTACAGATAGAAGAATTAGTAGAAGCTATTGATGCTGTGTTAGATACACCTACAACCGTTTTAAGTACTGTTAATAGGCTTCTTAATAGAGCAGACGTAGGCTTACTTAGCTGTAAAATTCAAGCTCAGCTAGAAAAAGAAATAGAAGATGGTAATATTGATAGAGATACTTTAAGAGATGCAGGTATTCTAGATGAAAATGAAATTTACATCTTTTCCTCTCTACTTCCTACCTTAGTAGGAAATTTAAATCTTACCGATGTCGGAAATTTATCTGATAACAGAACTCTTAATGAACTAGCTGAAGAAAACCAAATTACTTTAGTAGATCCTTCTATTATAGATAATGCAGAACTTATCAACCAAGCTCTAACAGATAACAACATAGACATAACAAATCTATCTGATCAAGAAAAAGTTAACCGTCTACAAAACCTTATACAAAATCAAAGAAAACAGTTAACTGGAAAAATAGGTTCAAACGAACAGGATCTAAATTTTGATAAAAGTAGAGCCGACCTTAACAGTGCTATAGATAAACTTGCGAATAGTAATCTGAGCCAAGAGACTAAAAATAACTTAAGAGACTTATTATTAGGTATAGATAAACTATCAGAAGAAGAAAAAAGAAATAGACAGCAATTAGGTAGTTTAGTATATAAAGCTGCAAACGGAAGGTCTTATATTTTAGATATTCAAGACGATCCTAAAAGTAGCTTTGCTGCACCTAGACGCTTTGCTATTGCTAAGGAATTAGAAGAGGAAGTCATAGTCCTAAGAGGAACACCCTCTTTTGCAAGTGATATAGAAATACTACTAGACGAAATTAAATTCAGATTAGATAATCAACTTCCATAACTAAACTATTTATATATATGAAACTCGATCAATTACGTAAAATCATACGAGAAGAAGTTAGAGCAGCTGTTAAGGAGGAGTTACAAGAGGTAATGAATGAAGCTGTAAAAGCAGCCTCTACTCCACAACAGAGCCCGAGCTATACACAGGTACCAAAAGGACAACCAAAAAGATGGTCTGTAGGTAAAAGTGCAACCCTCGATGAGATGATTAACGCTACTAGAGCTGATATGACTCCTCAAGAGTACAGTAATATTGTTGGCGGTACAGGACCTCAAAAACCCAACTTCGCTCAATCAATGGGCGCTCAAATGGGAATGACAGAAAACGCAGGGCCTATGCCCGGTATTGATATATCAAAATTAGACTTTGTATCTAAAGCTAAGAATGTTCTAGATGCAGCAAACCAGAAAGATAAAGCGAGAGCAGGAGTACTATAATGGCATTTGAAGTTAAAAAGATTGACCCGCTAGATTTACAACCTAGAAAAGCAATAGGAGTAGCCCTCCCTTTTTCTAGTACATCAGTCTTTAACTCTACTTACCAATCAAAAGATGCTTTAAAGACCAACCTTATTAATTACTTTTTGACTGCTAAAGGCGAGAGATTTATGAATCCTCTATTTGGTAATGCTTTACAAACTTTACTCTTTGAAAACCTTACTGAAGATAAAGTTAGGCAAATAGACACACTGGTAAGGAGCGATCTTGAAGTATACTTTCCTAGAGTCGTACCAACAGAAATACAAACAGTCGGTGATCCTGATAGACATACTGTTCAGTTCTCACTTAAGTATACGGTTTCAGAAACTAATATTGAAGATGAATTAATTATTAACTTCGAGCAATAATGGCTGAATCAAGAGACATAAAATATATTAATAGAGAATTTAATGACTTTAAACAAGAGCTCATTGAATACGCAAAAAACTATTTTCCGGACAGTTATAATGACTTTTCCCCAACTTCACCAGGCATGATGTTTATAGAGATGGCTTCATATGTAGGAGACGTTTTATCTTTTTATCAAGACACCCAACTACAAGAGACATTTCTCCAAAACGCAAAAGACCCCGCTAACCTATATACCTTAGCCTATATGATGGGCTATAGACCAAAAGTAACTTCAGTAGCACAAGCCGAACTTACCGTAACCCAGAGAGTAGCAGCTACCGGAGTAGACTATAAACCAAACTGGAATCAAGCACTTAGAATATCTCAAAACGCCATCATACAGGCTGACACAACCGGTAACCCAACTTTTTTAACAGATAAAGTTGTAGACTTTAAATTTTCAAGTTCATACGATCCAACAGACGTAAGAATCTATAATGTGGATGGAGGTAATCCTGCGGAGTATATTTTAACGAAAAAGGTTAATGCAGCTACCGGGACTGTAAATACTGTAGATAGAACATTTATAACAGCAGAAAAGTTTGCTACAATAGAAATAGAAGATGAAAGTATCATAAGAATACTAGATATCACAGATAGTGACGGGAATACATGGACAGAGGTACCGTTTCTAGGACAAGAAACAGTGTACGAAGAGACTACAAACACAGACAACGACTCTAACCTAGTACCTTATTCTTTAAGGTTGAAAAAAGTACCTAGGAGATTTGTTACAAGATTTACCTCTCAAGGAGTCTTACAGATACAATTTGGAGCAGGCATCGGCGGCTCTAATGAAGATACATTTTTACCTAACCCACTAAACATTAGTGAAAACCTAATCGACGGTGATGTAAACGAACTAACTAAAGCTTACGACCCATCTAATTTTCTTTTTACTTCTACCTATGGATTAGCACCAAACAACACCACTCTAACCATAAGGTATATCACAGGCGGTGGGACAGAATCAAATGTACCGTCGAATACTATTAATACCATATCAGGAGTTACTTCAACAGGTACTGATCTAACTTTTCAATCTACTATAGCTTTTAATAATGAAAAAGCCGCAGCAGGAGGTAGAGACGGAGATTCAGTAGAAGAACTAAGACAGAACTCCCTTCGATCATTTGCCGAACAACAGAGAACAGTAACCCTACAGGATTATACTGTAAGAGCTCTCTCTCTACCAACTAGATTTGGCTCTATAGCTAAAGTATATACAACTCAAAAACCTGCATCAGATACTTCTAACTCTGTGCTCACTTCAAACCCACTTTCAGTAGACCTGTATGTACTAGCATTAAACAACCTAGGTAAATTAATACAATCTCCATTGTCGTTAAAAAACAACTTAAAGACATATTTATCTCAATTTATAATGCTTGCCGATGGTGTAAATATAAAAGATGCTTACATTGTAAATATAGGTGTCAATTTTGAAATTATTACACTACCCAACTCTATAGCAAGAGATGTACTGCTTCAATGTACAAACGCACTTAAAAACTACTTTAACATTAACAAATGGTCAATTAACCAACCTATTAACTTATCACCAGTATATACCTTATTAGATCAAGTAAAAGGTGTGCAGACAGTTGAAAAAGTTGAAATAGTTAATTTAGCAGGAGGAAACTACTCTGAATACGGTTATGATGTCAAAGGAGCAACAAAAAATAATATCGTCTATCCATCTTTAGATCCTTGTATTTTTGAAGTCAAGTATCCTGATATAGATATAAAAGGACGAGTAACAACATTATAGGATGGCAGTATACAGAATATATCCAGAAAAAGACACATACCTTTCTAGTGAGCCCTCTATAGCAGGAACATACGGGAATGCAGGTAAAGATGAAATACTAGAAATAGGTTCTTATCTTGATGCTAACATAATAGCAAGAACAAATAGAAGTATAGTACAGTTTAAAAACTCTGATATAACAGCTGCTATTAATCAAGTAAATGGTGCAAGTTACTCTACTAACCTTAAACTATACCTAGCTAAAGGAGGAGAAATACCTCAATCATTTGATATTTTTGCTCATCCTGTTACAGCATCTTGGGTGAATGGAACCGGTAAAGGTCTAGATTCACCAAAAAATACTACAGGTACATCCTGGGTTTATAGAGACGCACTAACAACTGAATGGGCTACTCCCGGCGGTGACTTTGATACCGACATAGTAGTATCACAAAGCTTTGACTTATCCTCAGATTACGACCTAAATATTAACGTAACGGATATAATAACTGCACAGCAACCTATAGGGGGTAGAAATAACGCAGGTATACTTTTAAAACTTTCTAGTAGCTTAGAAAATAACGTAACCTCTTCTATTAACTTAAAATATTTTAGCTCAGATACAAATACAATTTTCCCTCCATACTTAGAATTTAAATGGGACGACAGTAGCTATGATAGTAGCTCTCTTAGTCTTTTAACTACTGACATAGCTAATATATCGATTAAAAATGCGAGGGAGAAATACGCTGATTCTGATAAGGTTAGATTTAGATTATCAGCAAGACCCCAATACCCTACTAGAACTTTTACAACCTCCTCTATTTACTTAACAGAGTATAGATTACCCTCTGCATCATATTGGGGGATTAAAGATGAATTTAGTGAAGAGATGATAGTAGATTTCGATACTACCTCTACTAAAATTAGCGCTGACAGTACTAGTAATTATTTCGACGTTTATATGAGTAGCTTACAACCTGAAAGATACTACAGGTTATTAGTTAAGACAGAATTAAATAATAACTCAATAGTTATTGATAATAAAAATATTTTTAAAGTTACTAGAAATGGCTGAGAAAATAACTATTTCTAAAACTAAAGTTAAAACAGACCAGCTTGATAAAGTTATTGATAGGTCTTTTCAAACTTTTAACCAACCACCTGCTGTTGAAGAAGGCCCAACAGTCACTCAGTTTTTTATAGACTATGAAGAACTATTTAATGAAATACCGATTGAGGGTCAAACTAATTCTCACGAATACTTAGTAAAGACTAGCGGTGAATTAGTTAACTTTGAAAAAGACACAGAAGATATACAACCACTATTAGACGAAATCACCCAGCTGAGAGAAGAGCTGTTAAACGCTAATGAACAAATATTAGAACTACAAACATCGCTAGCTAGTGCCGGAAATTAAGTACATATTAAAAACAATCGACCCAGAGTCGTTAATTGTAGCTGATTCGTTAGATAATAAGCAGAAAGAATTGGTTGACTCTTTTGAGGTCAATACTTTTTTCAACCCTACTACCGATAGAGCAAGAATTGATATATTTAATTTAGACGATGAGCTATTAATATCTAATGATTTTTATAGAGGATACAGTATAATAGCAGCAGGAGGAACAGCAGGTAAAGACGGTTCAAGTGAAATCAGCGTTGACCCTATTCAAGATGCTATTAATAATGGTTTCGAAACTGGTGATATAAAAATAGTATATAGGTTTTCTAAAGACATATACTCATCAGAAAACGTAAGAAGATTCTTCTTCATAAAGGATATATCTCCAGATAGAACAGAACTTAGATTACTAACGACAGAGCTTACAGATACTGAAATTTTATCTGCTACTAATATATTTAGCACAAAACTTAACTCAATACCAGACTTTACTGATTTTTTTATTCAAGTAGAAGATGCAGGTAATTTTCAAGCTATTAATATTGCTACTGAAACAGTAAACGAAGGAACATCAGTAGTTGTAAAACTACTTAAACCTCTTCCGATTAATATCGAGCTTGAAAGCAGGTTAACAGTTGAAGAAACCATAAGTGACGCACAGGGATTTGAAATTACAACTGAGTATATTGAAACTATTCTAGGTGCTAAACCTCTACGAGGTGCAAACTTTGATATAGAGTTAAAAGACTCTAATTACAATCCTACTGGGTACTTTAACTACAACGATCTATTTAGCTATCCAGTAACAGGAAGTAACTACGAACTTTATTCGTTGTTTGATAAGAAAAGTGTAAATATAGATGTAGATCATTCCGACTATTCTTCGTTTATACATTTTTCCTCTGCTGAAGAAAGGTTGAAGAATTTCAAATACAAATTAGACCTTATTCAAAGCTATGAAAATAGTATTGAAGTAATAAACTCTACAGGGTATGTAGAAAATTCTCCTAGTAGTAGTGTAGATTATTATCAAAATCTGATCAAAGGTATTTTAAGAAATTTTGATCATTACGATAAGTATCTTTACTACGAAAGTAGCTCATACGCTTGGCCTAAGTCAAATACTTCAAGACCTTTTTTAAATTACGAAAGCACTCATCCATCTGCCTCTTCCTGGTATTCAAATCAACTAGTTGTTGCTAATAGCTATGATAACACCAATCAAGACAACTTAGAAGGCTCAGTACCAACTTTTATCAGAGAAGATTCTAATAACGAGCCATACCTTCTGTTTCTAAACATGATAGGGCAGCATTTTGATAATTTATGGATATACTTCAAAGCTGTTTCTGATAAGTATGATGCTGATAATAGATTAAATTTTGGTTTATCAAAAGACCTAGTTAGAGATGCTATAGAGTCTTTTGGTATAAATTTATATAGTTCTAACAACAATATAGATAACTTACTATCTATGTTCGTTGGCGAAACATATAACTCAGGTAGTGAGCAAATAGATACAGTATACACGATACTATCTGGTTCATTAAATAGTACATTACAGCCCGCCTCTAGAGACAACTACCAAAAAGAAGTCTATAAACGTATATACCACAACCTGCCTTTGCTGGTAAAAGGAAAAGGTACATCTAGAGGATTAAGAGCTTTAATAAGCTGTTTCGGTATACCTGAGAATATACTTCAAGTAAGACAGTATGGAGGTATAAACCGAAATAAAAGTATATATACAGGTCCTTTTGGGTATAGCACAGGTTCATACGATAAAATAAGAACAGATAATACCGGTAGCATACCACCAGGTAGCACACTATCTAACTTAACAAAAATAACCCAGCAAGATAATAAATATTCGGACGACTTACATTCTATCCAGGTAGGTTTTGACTATAGTGATTTTGTTAATAATATTTTAGTTGCTAACGTAACCGGCTCCTTTAATGTAGATAACTACATTGGTGATCCTAGAGATTTAGAAGAAAGTAGATACCATAATCTGGATAAACTTCTACAGTCTTTAACTGAAAACACTGAAGCAGTAGAGAGCTGGGATCAAATACTATTTGAATGGCAAGATACAGAATACCTTTGGAATAAGTACTACAAAGACCCTAAAGGCTTTGTTAGACTTATAAAGTTTTTCGACAACTCGCTGTTTAGAATTGTTAGAGATTTTGTTCCTGCTAGATCTAACGTAGATGTTGGTGTAATAATTAAACCAAATATCTTTAATAGAAGTAAAGCAAAGCAAGTTCAAGCCTCTGCAACAGAAGAAATATACTCAGGTTCAACTACAACCTATATAGTAACAGGCTCTGATGGAGGTTCTTTCACTAGAGGAAGTCAAACATCCTATACAGAAATATCTATAACACCGGAAGGTACAGCACCAGTAAAATCTCACGCACAAGAAGAAGCAAAACTAGACGGTATATTCTCAGGATCATTAGTTATAGCGTCAACTGTAGATTGGAATAAAGCTAATACTATAAAACAAGCAGAGAAAGATCAGATTTTATTTGATATTACATCCTATTTCGCTTCACTACCTTTATGTGATATAGTTGCTTCTGCTGAATATTTAGGAGATATATTTATTATATCATCCTCTGATAGCACTAAAGGAACCGTAGAAACTATCTATCCAACAACTACATCTCCTAGTAGTACCGGGTATGTACAGTTACATGATTTTGACGATTTTGAATACTTTACTGTTCAAGCTACAACTACCTTTTATGGAGCTACTTTTAACGGTTGGTATACAGGTTCAGGAGGAATAATAGACCTTTCAGGAACAATCGCAACTTCTTCTACTCTTACAGTAGATCCTTTTACAGAACAGTTGTATGGTAACGAATTTTATGCTAGATTTACTTAATTATGCCAACACTAGAGAGTTTTATAAATACTAACCCTAACGATATAGGAAACGGCAACGCAAACCTTTTAATAAGTAGTAGCGCTGTAAATCCTCCTACAAATCAGACTCCTGTTCCTCCTTACTATATTCAAGGATTAACAGTTCCGGTTGTAAGTAAAAATAATATACAGGTAAGAAGCGCTTTATTACAAGCAAATGAACTTAGATTCACTTTTAGTGGTGATATTAAAATAGCTCCTATAGTTGATAGACAGATATTTACCGATTACGTATATTTAGAAATCAACCCCTTAGCTTCAACTACGCTACCAGACTCTATCGGTAGTTTACAAAAAAATCAAGATGAAGAATTTATATTTATTCCTTTTTTCCAAAGTAACTTCTTTAACGATGATTATAATGTTCTAATCAATAATAACGAAAGAACAAGGAGAAGCACTATTAGACAGGTAGTTGATAGAAACACCTCTCAAGCTAACCCAACTAACCTAGACTTACTTATATCTCAGACAGGTACGACTGCAACAGTCCAAGACTCTAACTACACTCAAAGAAGTAGGATACAGGGTAGGTATTTAGGAGCTAAGTTAGACAGTAAAGGAATTCGAGGACAGGAACCTATAGTACAGCTTACTCAGTTTAAAGGTAGTATTCACCCACTCACTTCTGTTGTAGGTAATATTAAGAACCTAGAACCTGCAGATAGAACAGAAGTAGACATTTTCTTTACTTCTTATATTTCTGCCAGCAACGGATACTTTTCTGCAGCCTCCTTCCCTAAGTCAGGTAGTTTTATTTTTACTGAAGTGGAAAACACCAATAAATTTGAAAAAGTAACTTCAAAATATATTCTTTCTATTGAGGATAACAAAGTTTTCCAAACTAATCAAAACGGAGGAGTGACATTAATACAATAAAATCATAAAAATCATATATTTATATAAAAGAAATCAACAATGGGATATTTAAACAATTCAGTAATTACAGTAGATGCCATTCTTACTAAGAAAGGTAGAGAGCTTCTAGCAAGAGGAGACGGCTCATTTAGAATTACTCAATTTGCTTTAGCAGATGATGAAATTGATTATACACTTTATAATCCTTCCCATCCATCTGGGTCAGCTTTTTACGGTGAAGCAATTGAAAACATGCCGCTACTAGAAGCATTTCCAGATGAAACTCAAATCATGAAGTATAAACTTTCAACTCTTCCTAGAGGTACATCTAAACTACCTCTTTTAGATGCAGGTTTTTCTTCTATTTCGTTAAAACAAGGAGCATCTCTTGCAATTACTCCTCAAACATTAAACTATTTAGGTGCAACTTCTACTTTTGAAGCTAACGGATACACAGCTACTATAGCAGATGCTAGAGTACTTTCTACATATACAGGAGTAGGAATCAACACAGAAGAGGCGACAAGACTAAACTCCACCACTACACTTGGTACTAATGTATCAAGAACAGTAATAGGTACTTCAATTAATCTTACCGCCACTACAGTCAATACTTTATTTGGCGTTAACAATCAACTACAAACAACCATTACTGTAATTGGAAGAGATTCAGGAGCAAGGATTACAATACCGGTTACTATAACTAAAATAAACTAGTAAGATATGTCATTCAAAAGATTTGATGCAGAAGATGTAGTAATTAGTGCCGAGTCAATTACCTCTCCAGTTTGGACAGGAGATGTGGTTAATATAACAGAGTTCTACACTTCTTCTACCCAGGTACAAGGTGTATCAGGACAGTACTATTATAATATATACCAGACAGGTTCTACTTTAGAAGAGTCTAGAGTTCAATTCGCTATCAGTTATGCTGATAAAAAAGGTTCTGGGTCTATTCTATTTAACTCAGGAGTATCAGGAAAATCTCCTTCATCTGCAGTTTACGGACAATACAGAACATTAGTGCTAGGTGATGAAGAAGCAGACTTTACTTTTGGTGGGGAAGCATCTCAGTATTTTTACGTAATCTCAATCGATAGAGCGAGATATAAAGAAAAGCTACTTCCTGGAACTCTAACATTAAATTTAAGCGGTTCTAACGGAGCACTCTCTCTAACTGACGATAGTAGAACTAGATCAACAGTTACTTTTACTGATTCAGGAAGAGTATACGAACTAGTATCAGGAGCGCTTGGTGTAGTTAATACTTCTCTAGCTTCCACAGGCTATACTTCAACAGTAGGGTCATACGGAAAGTTTTTACCAGATGTTGGAGTAATCTTACTCAACGGTAGAGCGTTAGATGCCTCTACAGCAAACGGAGGTTTAAATGTTGGTACAACTAGAGCAGCATCCGTATCCGGTGTAACAAACTTTAGAAACATATTCAATCTACTAAACGGAGGAGCAGGCTTTAGGTTACAAGCAGAAGAAACTATCTCTTCTAATTTCGTTTTCGTACGAGCTAGAAATGCAGAGTTTAACTACTCTACTAACCCATCTAACATCACAGGTTCAGGCGAGCTTAGACACAGTGTTATGATTGATTCACCTCAATCTTATATTACTTCTGTAGGTCTGTATAATGATAATAACGACCTCTTAGGAGTAGCTAAACTTTCTAAACCACTATTGAAAGATTTTACAAAAGAATCTCTATTGAGAATCAAGCTTGACTATTAATGAATGAGCGCTTACAAAAAACTAAATTCTCAAGATGTTTACATAACAGATTACCAAGCACAAAAGAGCTGGGTAGCATCTGGTAGTACAGTAAGCGAGTACGATATTGAAACATTAAGAGGATTAAGAGAAGGGCTGCTTACTACTAACTACCCGTATGATCTTAAAAACGGTAGATCTCAACATCTAACATATAGAAGCTTAATACACAATTACTACTCTGGTAGTCTACCAGGAGGTATATTCACAGGTTCTAGAGACCTATCTTTACAAACAACACTAACTTATTCCGGGTCAAGAAATCCTGGAGTAGAATTAGCAGCCATATCGATTCCAAGAAACGTATTTGGAACACATATAGTGCCATCATCAATTATAGCACTACCAGCTGCAAATGATACAGATAGTTATATTGAAGATGATTACGCTGTTGATATAGTAAATGGTAATAATGATTATTTTCCTACTCCTTATAATTTACTAAGTAGTACTTTTGGCGGAGTAGATAGTGAAGATTATCTAGAAGACGAAAGTAATTATGTTACCGAGTCAGTTATAGGTTCCCCTGGTCAATATATGGACGTAACTCAAAATCAACAAAGACCAGAAATTATAGATGACGGTGATGGAAACTTATTCTTTAGTGGTTCTGAACTATCTTTTACAAGACCAAAGAGATTTTTAGGAGACGTTATCTATAATCAAGGTATGATTATCTTTACTGATAGAAACGTTGCAAGTACCTTTGGTACTTATTTAACACCTAACTTGCAATGGAAATCAAATCAACCTATTTATACATATAACGTTCACTGTAAAGTTAAAGATAGTGAAATGGGCTTCACATTTAACCCATCAGCTATCACAGGCTCTAACGGAGTAATCGCAAACAACGTTACGGGGAGTGAATTCAATCCGTACTTCACTTCAGTCGGACTTTATAATGACGCTAATGAATTGATTGCGGTTGCTAAAACAAATAGAGCTATACCAAAACCAAAAAATACAGACTTAACAGTAGTTGTAAAAATTGATATATAATGGCAATAACATTTAGAGCAGAAAAAGGACAAGCACTATCGTACCAAGAAATGGACATCAATTTAGGTTCATTCTACTACTCTAGCTCCTTATCAGCAAACCGTCAAACATTACGCTTACATTATACAGGGAGCAACTTAGTACCAGTAAATCAAGGTACTCATGCTATATCGCTAATACCGGGTATAACTAGCGGGGTTCAAAATAGAGTAGCTTTCTTTCAGGATACCGGTAGTATAGGAGACGTTAGCGGTTTTGTTATAGATAGTACCTCTGGGAATAACTATGTTGGTATTAATGTCGATGAATTAAATGATATTCCATTAACATACACCTTAGAAGTATCAGGGAGTATAAAAGCTTCCGGTGCTGTCTACCAAACCTCTGATGAGAGAACTAAAGAAAATATTGAAACTATAGATAACGGATTATCTAAAATTTTAAATTCTAGAGGAGTTTCTTTCGATAAAGAGGGCAAAAGACAGGTTGGTGTAATTGCGCAAGAAATAAAAAATACCATCCCGGAAGTTGTCTCAGAAGATAATAATAGTTATCTTTCAGTTAACTATAACGGTATTGTAGGAGTTCTAATTGAAGCTATAAAAGAACAGGATGAATTAATACATAACTTGTACAAAAGGGTACAAGATCTAGAAAATAAATTATAGAAGATGGCTATTATTTTAAGGAGTGTAAAAGGATCTCCACTAACACATAACGAATTAGATACTAACTTTACCGAGTTTTTCTATTCTGCATCTATTGATGGATCATCACTTAAATTCCATAAGTTTACAGCAGATTCTTCTTCCTTAACTGTACCTACTAATCCATCTAGCGGGCCAGACGGTTTTATACAGCTATCAACAGGTACAGCTATTACAGCTTCTTTTACTCATTCTATTGATCTTAAGTTAGACCGAACCACAAGCACATTATACTTAACCGGCTCAGGAAATATATCTGGCGATCTAGTAGTAGGAGGAGATATAACCGCGGAAAGATTCTTAGTCGAGTATATAACATCCTCAGTAGTATTTGAATCAGGTTCTACAAAATTCGGTAATACACCAGACGATACTCATGACTTTACAGGTACCGTTGATATAACAAGGAACCTAACTGTCAATAGTATTTCTGCTTCTACATTAATATCATCATCTGATACTTATATTGACGATTGGAATAGTATTTCAGGTTCATTAAGTAATTTAACCTCTAATATCACAAATCTATCTGAATCAGTCTCAAACACATACCTTTTAAACACAACAGACAGCTTCACAGGCACCTTAACAATAGTAGGTACAGCAGATGCTGACGATATTACAATTGATGACTGGAACAGTGTATCAAGCTCTTTAAGTAGCTTAAACTCTAGTATAACAGCACTATCACAATCAGCTTCTGATACTTACCTTTTAAACACTACAGATACACTTACAGGTACTTTAACAATAGCAGGTACAGCAGATGCCGACGATATTACAATTGACGGTTGG
>Ga0222715_10003722_pt1 | contig 13504 bp, 8 predicted proteins | sample C33_9DmetaG_FD_165056 | JGI IMG/M metagenome (GOLD analysis project Ga0222715, IMG submission 165056) | Estuarine water microbial communities from San Francisco Bay, California, United States - C33_9D | ecosystem: Environmental > Aquatic > Marine > Unclassified | place: USA: California...
CGCCGTGGCACCGGTGAAAACGACGACGACAGTGCCACCGCCGCCGGCGCAACCGGCGGCCGTCGCGCAAAAGTCGGAGGAAGCGCCCGCTGCGAGTAAACCTGTCGTGAATCTTTGGAGTGCGGATTTCTTGGCGAAGAATCAAGAGCATCAAAAGAAAGTGCAAGCGGCGATCGAAGAGGAAGAGAAAGCTGCGAGCAAGCCGCCTGCGCCGTCGCCGTTTGCGCCGTCTGCCCCTGCCGGGGACAAGCCGGCTTTCTCATTCGGTATTCCTGCTGCGAACAGCGCGCCCGCCCCCAGCACTGCTGCTTCCGGGTTTACTTTCGGTTCCACCGCACCCGCGGCGACGGTCTCGGCGCCAGCGTTTTCGTTTGGATCCACGGCACCGGTGAAAGCAGCAGAAACCACCGAGGTGAAGAAATCGGCGGGAGAGTCTGGTTTACTCGCGTTTTTGGGAGCGTCTTCGAGCGAAGCCAAAACAGCGAGTGAACCGGCGAGTGCGCCCACGTTCACGTTCGGCGCGCCACCCAAGTCGCCTGATAATGTGCCCGTGAAAGCACCAGATCCTGCGCCCGCGTTTTCCTTCGGCGGCGAAACCAAAGCACCGGAAAGTTCGAAACCGGCGAGCGCGCCGTTTACGTTCGGCACGGCGACACCCGCCGCAGCGGCGGCGCCGGCGCTGTTTACGTTCGGGGCGAAACCGGTAGAGAAGGCGGCTGAACCAGAGAAGGAAAAAACACAGCTATCGGCTTCCGCGCCCGCTTTTTCGTTTGCCGCGGCGTCGAAGAAGGAGGATGAACCGAAAGCGGCGGAGACTGCCAAACCGTTCACCTTTGGCGCCGCACCGGCGCAGGACACGACGAAGCCTGCGGGGGATGCGACGAAACCGTTATTTAGCTTTGGCGGTGCTTCGGCGGAAAAGAAAGAGGAACAGCCGAAACCGGCGAGCGGCGGATTTAGCTTTGGGGCAACGGCGGCGCCCGCGTTCGGGGCTGCATCATCGACGGTGAAGGAGGATGCCAAGCCCGCGAGCGCGCCGTTTGTGTTTGGCGGGGCGTCGACAACGCCCGCTTCGAGCGGCGGATTCACCTTTGGTGCCTCTGCGGCGCCAGCTGCGCCGGCGAGCGGTGGTGGGTTCACGTTTGGTGCTGCTTCGAGCACTCCCGCGGCTTCGACACCATTCGGCGGCGGTTTAACCGTGAACACTGGTAAACCCGCGGCGAGCGTCTTCGGTCAACCGCCGAAACCGGACGAGCAACCAAATACCCCTGAACCGATGAGTCCGTTCGAATCTAGCAAGTCGCCTCTGGGTGCCGCATCAATTGGTAGTTCCCTGTTCGGTGGTGCATCCACGAATAGTTTCGCCGCCCCTCCGGCGAGCAGCGCGCCGTCGACAAACCCATTTGGCGGCGGCGGCGCGAATCCGTTCGCCGGCGCGTCCGCAGGCGTGACCAATCCATTCGGTGGTGCGAGCTCAACGCCCGCGTTCGGCGGCGCTGCCGCCCCCTTCGGTGGCGTATCTGCGAGTGCCAACCCTTTCGGCGGCGCTGCCGCGCCCGCACCCGCGGTTCCAGCGCCGAATCCGTTCGGCGCCAATCCCGCGCCCACTGGCGGCTTCTCCCTGGGCGCCGGCGACGACGCCTCGCAGGGCGGAAGAAAGCCACCGCGCAAGTTCAAGCGCCCGCCGCGCCGATAATCCCAAACAGCAAAATCACAGTTACTCGTATGAGCGTTGAAACGAAACGAACGAAAATGATTAGATTCCAATCAAACGCCGCGCGACGCGTCGTCCCGCTCGCCTTCGCGAGAGAGAGACAGGTACCCGCACTTCATGACGTCCCACGCGCGGACTCCGCGCGTGGCAGTCCGCGCGTCCGCACCGCGTGAAATCAAACACTTCCACCCGCGTCGTCGTCGCTCGCGCGCCTCCGCGTCGTCGTCGCGCGACGACGGCGTCGTCCGCACCGTGGCCAACGACCGAGAGCTCTGGCTGGAGTCCTGGTTCGCGTGCGAAAATCCCGGCGCGCTGCGCGTGTTGGCCGGCATGCCCGTCGCGCAGGTCAACGCGCGTCGCATCGGTGCGCTGGACCCGGTCTCGAAGCGTTGGACGCCCGGCGGCGCGACGCTCGGGACGTTGTCCGCGGGCGCTCGAGGCGGCGGCGGGGACGCGTTCGTGCGCGAGCTGTGCGCGGTCGCCGGCGTCGAGCATTTCGCCATCGAAGACGACGACGGACGCCTACCGATACATCACGCCGCGGCTTTCGGACGCGAAGAAATCGTGCGCGCGCTGGTGGAGCTCGGATGCGACGTCGACGCCCGAGACGAAAGCGAAGGAAGCACGGCTTTGATATTGGCGGCGTATTTCGAACGCGCCGGTACCGTGGACGCTTTGCTCGATCTCGGGGCGGATTTCTCGATCCGCGATGATGGGAACGTCACGGTGGGTGGGCATTTGGCGCAACGCAAGATGCGACCGCAGTTGTTGCGAGTGATGAAAGAGAGCGGTCCCGGCGGCCCTGGACGGTTGAAGCGCGGCGATAAATCTTACTTGGTCAAGCGACGCGCGCTGCAAAACGAGCTCTCGGCGCTCGACGTGGACGATCTCTCGGAGTTGTCTCGTCACTGGGGCGTGCGCGACGCGCCGACGGAGAAAAAGAAGCTCATCGAGGCGTTGCTCGCGCGCACGCCGTGAGATCCGAGCCGCCGCGGTAGTTAGTACCGCGGCGGCGACGTCCACGACCTACGGCGCGGCGAGCGCGCGCGCGCGTCGGTTAGACTGTAGCAAAACAATAGCGAAATCGTAGTCCACGGCTCGAAAGCCAGACGCCGTCGTCGCCGTCGTCCGTTCGCGTTCGCCGTCCCGTCGTCCCGCCGCGCCGCCGCGCCGCGCGTCTCCGCCGCATTCTCCCGCGCGCGCGCGCCGCGCGCCGCGCGCCGCCGCGAGTCGGCGCGCGCGACGATGCACGGCGTCACCGCGTCTCCCCGCCTCGTCGTGCTCTGCGCCTTTGTCGTGCACTTGATTTTCGTCTACGCCACCTTTGACGTGCACTTCCAGTCCCCGCTCGTCGCCGGCGTCGAGCGCGCCGACGCGCGACTGCGCGCGCCCGCGAGACGATTGGTGATATTCGTCGCCGACGGCGCGCGCGCGGACGCGGTGTTCGACGAAGCGCGAGGCGCGGCGCACGTGCGAAGTCGCGCGCGCGTCGGCGCGTGGGGCGTCTCGCACGCGCGCGCGCCGACGGAATCGAGACCTGGACACGTGGCGCTCCTGGGCGGGTTCTACGAGGACCCGAGCGCGATCACGAAGGGATGGAGCGCGAACCCGGTGGAGTTCGATCACCTGGTGAATCAGAGTGAGAACGCGTGGGCGTGGGGCGCGCCGAGCGTGGTGCCGCTGTTCGCGGACGGCGTCGACTGGGCGAGACGGTTTTGTTACGACGAGACGCTGGAAGATTTCGCGAGCGCGAACGATCACGGGGCGTTAGATGAGTGGGTGTTCGACCGTGTGGTGCGGTTTTTAGAGAACGATGGGGTGGAGGGCTCGAGCGAGAGCGACGCGCTGGACGGCGACGGGAACGTGTTTCTGTTACACCTGCTCGGCTTGGATTCGAGCGGACACGCGCACAAACCGCATTCGAGCGAGTATTTCGAAAATATTAGGATAGTCGATGAAGGTGTTCGCAGAGTGGAGGCGGCGTTCGTGGAGAGGTTCGGGGATGATGGAAAGACGGCTTTTGTTTTCACCGCCGATCACGGAATGTCGAATAAAGGCGCGCACGGCGACGGCGATCCTGGGTGCACGGAAACACCGTTGGTGGTTTGGGGTGCGGGTGTTGCTAGTGGGTCACAAAAACACGCGGGAGCGTGTCGTGGGACGCCCGAAACGCCGAAGGATTGGGGCATGGATCCCGAGACGAGGTGCGACGTCGATCAAGCCGACGTCGCGCCTTTGGGTGCGACGCTCATTGGATTTCCACCGCCTCGTCACAACTCGGGTTTGCTCCCTAGCGCGTACTTGAGCGATGAACCCAAAGATCTCAAGTCGTCCGCGATGATCGCGAACGCCAAGCAATTGCTGGCGCTTCACGATCTCAAGGCGGCGCGCACTGCGAAGCGCGCGCTCAGCGCTTTGTTTTCTTTCAAGCTCCACCCAGATATGATTAGCGTCTCATCGCAAGTCGCGGAGTACGAGCGACTCGAACGGCTTGGTCGACACGACGACGCGACACGCGGTGCAAATCAAGTCGCGCGCGCGTGTTTGAGGGGGTTGGAATATTTACACACGTACGACCGGGCGCTTTTGCAAGCCGTCGTCGTGTCGTGTTTTGTGACGTGGATGATTTTACTTGCAGTCAATTTGCTTCCACGACGAAAAGGGGAATGCGAAACGCCCACTGGTATACCGTTGACGCTGGCGCTGATTTATGCCGGTGTCGTGAGCGTGATTCTTGTGGCCCGCCGCGCGCCGCTCACGTACTTTTTGTACTTTGGTCTCCCAGCTTATTTTTCGTTGGGTATTGTGAACACGCTTTCTGCTGTGAAAATAGAAAGCATCGCCGATATTAGCTTACTGAACGTCGTCATAGGTCTTGTCGGCGCGTTTACTGTGACTGAAACGATATGCAACGGTTTCCACGATCGCGTCGTGTTTTCATACGCGTTCGCATTCGGGTCGGCACTTTTAGTCGCACTCGCGATACGCTTGCTGCTTCGTCGAGAATTCGACAACGCTACGCGTGCCGCGGTGATGGCGATCAGCACAGCTATGTTGGCGCCGTTTACCATGCTTTCGATTGAGCTGGAAGCGAACACGGAGATGATCGTCTCAGGATTACTTGCGAGTGCGCTCCTCGGCGCCACGACGCACGTTTTGCTTCGGCCGCTTGACATTTTCCAGGACGACGCTGTCGACAGGAAAACTAAGCGCCGACCGGGTCAGACCGTTTTTGCGTTGCAAATATTAATGGTTCTCACTACTGGCGTGTTAGTGACCGCCGTCGACGGTTTACAGCGCGACAAGTCGCCCATTCCGACGTCTATGCACGCCGCATCGTGGATCGTCGCTTTGATGGCACCCATCTTACCCATGTTTTCACCACCGCGAACGCTACCGCGAATGATTAGTGTGTTCCTTGGATTTGCGTCGACGTACGGGCTGTTCTCCGTGTCGTACGAGTCCCTGTTCTACGCTTGTCTCGGGTTTTGTCTTCTCTCGTGGATGATTCTCGAGCGCGGCTTACAAGCGCCCTCGCCGCCGAAGTCCAAAATGTTCACCCGTACCATCATCCCGAGCGATCTCCGCCACGCCGCTATGTTCTTATTTCTCATCGATGCAGCCTTCTTCGGCACGGGCAACATCGCATCCATCGCATCCTTCGATCTCAGCAGCGTGTACAGATTCACCACCCGCTTCAACCCGTTCCTCATGGGCGCGCTCCTCGTCCTCAAGGTATTGCTTCCCATGATCACCGTCGCCGCCGCCTTCCTCGCCGTCTTGAAATCTTCCCGCGTTCCTGTGTTCGAGTCGTACTTCATGTTTCTCATCCTGAGCGACATCATGGCTATCAGATTCTTCTTTCAAATCACCACCGTCGGCAGTTGGCTCGACATCGGCTCGAGCGTGTCGCGGTACGCGTTGATGGGAACGCAAGTCGTCACCATTTTACCATTCTTAGCCTTGGCCCAGATCTTCACGCGAGCTTTGCCCGTGAACGGGCGCACCGCAATCATTCGCGCCAAGCGCGATTAGCTTAACTTGTCTGTAAATCGCGACTCGCGACGCGCTCGCGACGCGTTCGCCGCCGCCTCACAATCAGCCTCTCATGAGCCAACCTTACGCCAACCCGGCGCCACCGTCGTCCGGGGACCCCCCGAAAACGAACGATGACTTTAGGGCGATGCTTTTAAACGGCAAATCCCGCGAGCAAGCGCGCGGTGGTACGAAAAAGTCGAAAAACTCGTCGAAAAAGCCACACGAAGGTCGAGGAAAGAATTCGTCGCGCGCGGACGAGGACGCGTACAGAGACCGCGCGCGCGAGCGTCGCGAACGCGGTGACGACGTGAATGACGCGCTGGACGGCCCAAGCTCGGAAGCCGCGCTCGGACGCGAACGTGGGGTGTTCGAGCGGGAAGACGCGGCGACGCGCGGGGACGGGACGGCGACGACGACGGAGTACGCTCGAATGAAAACGATCGAGGAGAGTAAATACCTCGGAGGAGACGTCGAAAGAACGCATTTAGTGAAAGGATTAGATTTTGCGCTGTTGAATAAGGTTCGGAGCGAGATTGAGGACACGAAGGCGATGGAAGATGAACGGCGGGTGGCCGCGACGGCGGAACGAGAGGGCGGAAAGCCGAGATTTACAACAGCTTCCGCTCGAGCGATTTATGAGTTTATAACGAATGGATCGAAAGCAAGCGTGCGTGGGAAAGCGCATAATATAGCAAGTGGTGCGGTAAGTTATAGTTTTGATTTAGCGGCGAACTCGAGGCGAGATGTGCCGACGACGCTGCACAAGGCGACGGACGATGACGGCATGGCGGGCGTGCGCGCGCTTCGAGCGTACGTTGATCCCGCGAAGGATGCGTCTCTTCTCGTGCGTTTGGGCAAGTTGATGCACTACTTGGCGCTCGGTTCAACCAACGCAATCAAGAAATTTCGACGGGAAGAGCGAAAGACGGCGGCGGAAGAGGCGAAGGCAAAGGCTGAAGCGGCGGCGCGCGCCGCGCGCGTCGACGCGCAGGACGCGGCGCCGGCAGACGCGTCGAGCGACGAAGACATCTTTGCAGATGCTGGAAAAGATTACGAACCGACGTACGAGAAAAACGAGAATACGGCGGCGAGTGATAAAGATGCGACCGCGTCGCGGGCAATTTTCGGTAACGAAGCGAGTGCACCCGCGCCCAAGGCGAAGCAAATCGCCGCCGACGACTACGTCGAAGAGGAAGACGAAGACCGCCCCGTCAACGCCTTCGCGTCGTTCGGTGATTACGACGAGTGCTACCCCGGCTACGACGTCGATATGGACGACACTGGCGGTTTTGACAAGCGCGGCGATAAGGGCAACGCCGACGGCGAAGGCGCGAGCGAAGAAGCGGCGAAGAAGGACGCGCTTCGCAAAAAGCGTCAACTCGGCAACGAGTTTAGCAAAATTCGCGCGCTCGTCAAGGACAAGTTCGGCGAAAAAGACGACGTGGCGTTCAAGGACGAGTCCAAAAAGTCTAAGGCCCCCAAGCAAACCGCCCCCGCGGCTTCGAAGGAGAAACGAAGCGACGACACTGACGGCCGCGGCGGCGGCGGCGCTAGAAAAAAGCTTCGCTTGTGACACCACCACCGCGCGCGTCCGCACATCGAGCCCCCATGGCGTCAACGCGCGCCCGATCGCACGTCGACTTCTCGCGACGCTTCGCATCGCTTCGCGCGCGCGCATCGACGAGCGCGCGCGCGTCCGCTCGCGAAAGTCCCGCGAAAGTGCAACTGGAGATGTCCCAGTGCTTCGCTTTGGTCGAGCGTCACGGGCGCGGTGCGGTGTATCTGGGCAGCGCGCGCGTGCCCGAGACGCACCCGCACTACGCGCGCGCGCGCGAACTCGCGAGGGACGTCGCGACGCTGCTAGACTGCACGACGTGGTCCGGTTTAGGTCCCGGGCTCATGGACGCGGCGACGCGAGGCGCTCTCGACGCCGAGCGCGCGGCCGCGGGGTTCATGATCCTCCTCGAAGCGGGCGGCGCCAGGCAAGAGACTCGAGAGCATCCATATTTACCGCGCGAGTGTTACCTGAACGCGAGCTTCTTCAGCGCGCGCAAGCACGGATTGGTGGACGCCGGCGTGCGCTCCAGGCTCGAAGAAAAGACGTGCTTCGTCGCGTTACCGGGCGGCGTCGGCACCCTGGACGAAATCTTCGAAATCTTAGCGCTCCTACAGCTCAAACGCATCGGCTCAAGTCATCCCGTGCCGTTCATCGTCATGAATTACGACGGATGTTACGACGGGTTGTTGGATTTTTTACGGCGCGACGTGGTTCGATACGGCGCGCTCGCCGAGAACGAGCTCGCGCCGCACTGGATCGCGTGCGACACGAACGCGCAAGCCTTAGCCCATCTTCGCGATTTCTACTCAATTTAGACCGTCGAGCGTCCGTCGCCGCCGCGCTTCGCGCGCGTCAGCGACGCGCGCGAGCCTCGCGCCGTCGTCGCTCGCCGTCGCTCGCCGTCCCGCTCGCGCGCGTCGTCACTCATCGCCGCGCGTCCCGCGTCGTCGACCGCGCCGCGCGCGCGTCGCGCGTTTCCCGCGTCGACGCGCGTCGCTCCGCGCGTCGCCTCGACGCGCGCGCGACGCGCGACGCGCGGTAATCGTCGACGCGAATGCCGACCGACCGAATCCGACGCGGACGACGCGACGACGGCGAATCGACGCGCGCGATGGCGACGGACGCGGACGCGGCGCTGCGGACGCGGGCGATGTACGTCAGGGTGAAATTCGCGGACGCGCGCGGCGACGGCGACGGCGGCGCGACGCCGGTGCGCGCGCGGTTTCGCGACGCGGGCTCGAGGCGAGGCGCGACGCGCGACGGGGAGCGCGAGCGACGCGCGACGTCGATTCGCGTCAACGGCGCGGCGCGCGCGAGCGGCGAGGCGGAGATCACGCTTCGACGCGAACGCGAGGGGGCGTGGATGAGCATGGACGAGGTGCGCGTCGACGGGGACTTTGATTTCGAGCTGGCGCTCGATCGAGAGCTGTGGGCGACGGGGACGGGGCGAAGGCGCGAGGACGGGTCGTGGTCGATGGTGATGACGCCCGGGGCGTCGCTGACGCGAACGGTGTCGAGAGAGGCGGAGCGGGCGTTTTACGCGGCGGCGGGCGCGCGCGCCGAGTCGATCGCGGGCGCGCCCGCCGAGTCGCCGAAATCGCAAGAGTGCCGGGTGGAGTTTGGCGTCGTCGGGATGTGTGGAGACGAACGCGTGTGTTTGGTGAATCAGATCGATCTGCCGTTGGAGAAAGTTTTAGGGCGAACGCAAAAACGCATCGCACCGGTGATGGTGGGCGAGACGAGCGCGATGTTGCCCGCGATCGACGAGCACCACGGAATATCGACGGCTTCCGTGAGCGTCGACGCCGTGAACGCCGCCGCGAGGCAACATCACAAGACGCACTGGTCGTCGTTTCTCGATCGAGGCGATATGGATAATCTTGCCATATTGAGTAAGATGCGACAGCGATACGAGTCCATGATGGACTATCAGGACGATTATCCCGCCGACGCCGTCAAGCTGAGTTGGTTTGACGCTTCGCTTCGTTTGGGCATCGGCGTCGGTTTGGGCGTAATCTTAGGCGCTGGATTGGGCGTTGGGGTCGTAGTGAATGGATTTCGCACCATCAGCACCAAAAGGCTCAGATCTAATCCGAAAGCCGACGCAGAAGTCTGAAAAGACGACACCACGTATGTCAGCACGCTGTAATCATCACGCATTTAGACGTCTCGCAAAGAAAACTCGCGCGCGCGCATCAATCAAGACAACGGGATATTTTCGATTTAAAGGCTAATATTTCTGGGCGGTTGCTAGGGTATCGTTCTAGGTCTCGGTGCTCGTCTGCTCAATCAATCAGGTTGTGTACCCTAATTGGTGCAACAACTGAACCAACCACTTTTGAGTGGCAACGTCGTCCTTCAGGTACGCCGTGAACGCCGGATCCCTCAACTGATCCGGAAAGCACTGTCTCAAGCAATCTCTCGCCCGCGGGTTATCGCTTAATCTCAAGTAGCATCGAATGATGTGCTTCAGCAAACGCACGCTCGGCTGCTCCGCGAGCTGCGTGACCATCCCCCCCAAAACCGTCCCCACCGCGTAGCAGCGCTCCGCCGTGGCGCAAATGTACGACAATCCCACCTCATCGCTCAAAATCTTTTGCACGATGAACGTCGCCACCGTCTTACTCAACTCACTCCCCAACTCCATCGTTCGCAGGCACAGCGGAATGATTTCCGTGCTCAACAAAAAGTTGATCACCTCGGTGTCGTCCATCTTCACCAGCGCCCCGATCACCCCCAGCGACGTCAACCGCAGGTACTCGAACGGTCGCGTCTTACTCACCGTATTCAAGAACGGGTACAGGAACAACGGAATGTGCGCCGCGAGGAACAATCCTCGCGTGTCGGGATGACTCGCCACGCACTGCAGCAGCGCCAGCGCGTTGCACACGCGATTGCTCGCGTGATTCGTCAGGCTCGGCGGATTGAGCAGCGGGTAGATCGCCACGATCTCTTGCAACAGCGCCGGCACGACCCCGAACGAGAACCACAGCGTCGGCGCGAGATCCACGAACATGTCGCGCTTCTTGCTCAGGTCCAACAGCGCGTTCTCGCGCGTCTCCGGGTCTTGCAGCGCGGCGACCAGGGCTTCCATCTGCGCCGTCGCCGCCATCGTTCGCGCGCGTTCGCGACGCGCCTCCGTCGCTCGCGCTCGAGTCGCGCGTCCGCCGAGTCGCGCGCGCGCGTCGGTCGACGCCTCGCGCCTCGCGCCTCGCCGAGCGTTCGCGCGCGGCGCGATCTGACGCATCGATTCGCGACGTCGCGATCGCGCGCGCGCCAGCGATCGACGCGTCGCGAATCCATGCCGAGGCGTCGCGCGGTCTTCGAGCGCGTCGCGACGGCGATCGCGGCGCTGTGCGTCGTCTCCGCGGCGTCGAGCGCGAGGACGGCGCGCGCGGCGACGTGGTTGCGCGCGCGCGTCGACGATTCCGCGTCGGGGCCGCGCGTGCGCGGCATCGAGACGGCGGCGATCGGCGGCGAGGGGTGGTCCGACGCGTGGGATCTCGGGTCGCGGCGCGTGAAACGCGCGCGACACGCGTACAGCGGGGCGGAGATGAATCGGATGTTCGCGGGGATGCCGTCGGCGGCGCCGGTGGTGTACACGACGCCGCAGCGGTCGTGGATCGACGCGGGCGTGTCGAACGAGTTCGATCGTAAAGTGCTCGTCGAAGCGAGCGATGACGACGGTGAGAGCGATGGGATGGATGAGGAGGAGAGATACGACGGCGATGAGGCGCTGCGCGAGAAGAAGAATAAGTATTTTACGTACAGCGTGAGCGCGTCTTCGATGCAGCACATGTTGAACAAGTACGGAGGGACGGTAGATAGCGCGTTTGAGACGATCAAGCGACGGCTGGAGATTGATCCGAATAATCCACTGCTGTGGGGGGACTTGGGGTACACGCACAGGATCATGGCGGAGAATAAAGAGGCGGCGGAGTGCTTTGCCAAGGCGTTGCGAATCATGAAACACCCCGAACTGTATCAGTTGCTTGGCACGTGCTTAGTGGTGACTGAGCGCACGGAAGAAGCGATTGGGATTTTCAAGCAAGGTATCGAGGCGTTTCCGGACGATCCAGCGGCGAGGTTTAGTTTGGCTTTGGTGTATCTGCAGCTCGAGCAGTGGCACGACGCCGTCGTCGCGCTCGAGGCGTTGACTCGCGTCAATCCAACCTTCGCCGGCGGATTGGCGAACGAACATTTACTCATCGCCAGAAGGCAGCTGCAGCGCGAATCGTCCGGGCGTATAGATGCGGGAGTGTTCGTCATGTTTGTAGTCACCCTCGTCGCCCTCGCGTGGTTGCAGATGTCGCGTCATTTCCAACGAGTGAAAAAGGCGCACTTGCGCAAGCAAAAGCGGCGATGATGCGTTCAATCAGAGCGTTGCTTTTGTTACATTTTAGCTATAGTTCGTAATAGAAACCATCTAGTGACCGAATAACGACATCGACGGATTCAAATATGCGTGGTAAGCGAAATCGGGGTCGAAGACGAATTGTGGAAACCACATCTCCGACGGATCGAGTAGTTTGTGCCAGAAGAGCACAATCCAAGGTCCGACCGAGCCGAGAACGACGTTGAGCCAAATCGCGTACTTCATCGGCATCTGCTTCCTCCATCCGAGGGTGGAGATGAAAATGAGCAAAGCCACGGTGAGCGATCCCGTCGTACCCTTCACGAGACGCAGATGAAAATCGCTGTCGTTGAAAGCTTGCGACGTGTGCCAAAATTGCTCTGGCCCGAGCAAAGTGTACAACGCCATGTAGCAGTTATCAAACACGGCCGCGGCTGCATTCAAGCCGACGTAAGTCAACGTCGCAGCGTCGGGCGACATACGACCGAGCCGCTTGCGCGACCCCGACGTCACCTTGGCCCACAACCCATCCGCGTCGGCGGGCTTGGGCGTCAAAGCCAACACAAATTCAGTGGATTCCCAGAGCTTGGCCAAGGAGAAGTACCAATACGGCATCACTGCCCAAAACATCCACTCCGGCGCGTCGGGTTGAGCGCTCCACGCGATCCAAACCACGCCTTGGAAAGACGCGACGAACGAGTACCCGAGCTGCATCGCGTATTTGCCCTCCTTGCTCGCCTTGAAAATATTCATCAGAGGCCCGTACGAAAGCGCGTTGGCCATGAACATCGCGCTGGACACCCACATCCACGTCCATCCCGGGCTTTCGCGATAGATTCGCTCCAACCCAACGGCGTAGAGCGCCATCGCGAGCCCCCCCGCGCCCGTGACCACGTGAATCCAACTCGCGTTCGTTCTCGACTTGCGCGCGATGGGATTCCCGATCGGTCGCGGAATCACCGACGAGCGCCACAGCGCGTACACCGTCCCCACCGTGAGTAATCCCAAAAATCCATCCTCGATGATCCCGCCCGCGCCCGGCGCGTGATTCGCGATCAAGCCGTTCGCCGCGCCCGCGAGCGCGTCCCTCGCCGTCTCCAGCGCCGTCGCCGGTCCGCCCAGCGCCACCACCTCCGCCCCCACCGCGAGCGCGCTCACCGCCAGCACCATCGCCTCTTTATCGCTCTTCGCCGTCGTCTCGCGCTCGCGCGTCGCCGTCGCCGTCGCCGTCGCCGTCGCGTCCTCGTCCTCGTCCTCGTCGCCGTCGCCGTCCTCGCGCGTCGCCGTCGCCGTCCCCCCGCCGTCGTCGTCCCGCGCTTCCCCCGTCGCCGCCGCCCGCGCGCGCCGCGCCTCCGACGCCGCGCGCGCGCCCCCCATCGCGCGCGTCGTCGTCGCGCGCGCGCCGCGCGCCGTCGCCGTCCCGACCGCGCGCGATTTTATCCACGACGCGCGAATCTCGTCGCGCGTCGCCTTCGCGTCGCGTCGCGCGCGCGCCGCGCGTCGCGTCGGCGCCGCGCCGGCGCGCGTCCCCGCGATCGCGATCGCGCGCATCGTCGCGCGCGCCGTCCGCGTCGCGCCGTCGTCGGCGCGCGACGCGTCGCGATGCGACGCGACGGCGTCCGACCGCGCCGCGTTCGCGCGTTCGCGTCGTAGAGAAGACGCGACGCGAACCAATCAAAAGAACGAACGAACCCAAAAAAAAGTAGGGTTCACACGCCGACCGACATCGCGGGATTCGAACCCGCGCGCACACGGACCACGACGTGGACGCGACACGAAGACGACACGCGAAGGACGCGAGACGCGCGCGAATGCGTGTGAGTGAATGAATGAATGCGCG
>Ga0222715_10003730_pt1 | contig 13476 bp, 24 predicted proteins | sample C33_9DmetaG_FD_165056 | JGI IMG/M metagenome (GOLD analysis project Ga0222715, IMG submission 165056) | Estuarine water microbial communities from San Francisco Bay, California, United States - C33_9D | ecosystem: Environmental > Aquatic > Marine > Unclassified | place: USA: California...
TTAGAATGAGTTTTCCTCATTGTAAAAGTTAAGACTCGATATTTACCATGGATAATCCGAATACCGCGTTTTTATAATAGGGACACCCTTGTCATACACATAAGAGCATATTCCATATCTGTCTAGTCCATCGTAACATTTTTCAACGTATTGATATTTTACATTCTTATCCTTATAACCATGTAGCGTAAATAAATTAAACGCCTTAACCACTTCTTCGTACAGATATACATTGTTATCATTTTCACCGAGTTTCAATTTGTGATCACAATAACTTGAAAGAGATGTGTAAAATTTACGGCAGCTATAAAGATAGTCAAGCTTTCCAGGATCTGGGGTTTCTACCATAAAATTAATGAGTTCCAAAAAGAGTTCATTTTTTGGACCAGAAGAAACTATACCATTATAGATTGTACCTGTGCAAACGGAGAATACGGTGCACAATTTATCTTTACTGAAAATTTCATCTATAGGTTTTATAAGTTCCGTTTTTATGTCCATATACACGCCGCCGTTTTGATAAAGGTAACAATAACGGAAAAGATCAGCTTTGTGAGCTTTAACTTTTAGATCATTAAATCTATCGGCTACCCTCGTTCCAAAATGTTCCAGAATGAACGCGTGACATTCACTGTCATTATATATATGATGTTCATATCCTGCTGCATATTTTTTTATATTATCATACAATTTTTGTGGAATCTTCTCCTTTGTGTGATACGTCTGAACTATAACATCGGGTCTAGATATCTGTGGATTATTATATATTTTTTTACTGAATACGTTTGCCGTATCTAATAAAAAGACATACACAACCAAGATTATCAATAACGCAATTAGAATCATACTTAAACCTTAGAAAATATTATCACATAATGGATACGGTCATAAATATTTTGGGTCTGGTAAGTTCTATATTGATTACAGTCATGTTCGTTCCTCAAGTTATGCATGTGTATAAGACTAAAGATACCCATGCTATAAACTACACTTTCTTATTTCTAAATTTACTGGCCAGTTCAACTGGTCTTGTATATTCTATATATTTTCGAGTCATTCCAATGATGATAGCCAATACATCAGCTGGTCTATTTTCCGTATCATTACTGGGTATGAAATATATAAACGAACTTAAAGATAAGACAGTAGATACTAATATATCCGCTCCTATGGTGTAGTTGGTCAACACTGTGGACTTTGAATCCACCACCCCAAGTTCGAATCTTGGTAGGAGCTCGTTTGGGTGGAGGGAAGGGCCGGTGTCCCAGTACATTGGCATTGCACAAACCTAACCTGAAACCCTAACCACGTGGATAGACGTATATGGAGCCCTCTCTGTCGCGTTGTATTCACAAACCGGAACATATGTGGGAGACTTGTAAGACTGTTCACCTTAAGAGGCTCCCAGAACAAGCATATGCGATGGACCCTTACCCTCTCTTAGCTCAGTCGGTAGAGCAGTGGACTGTAGTTCCAATGGTCACTAGTTCGATTCTAGTAGAGAGGACCATTCCTTCTTAGCTCAGTTGGTAGAGCGACAGGCTGTTAACCTGTAGGTCGTCGGTTCAAACCCGGCAGAAGGAGACTGTTATTTTTACAATGTATTATATCCACATTGTAAAAATAACTTAAAAGTGTAGTTTTAAATATTAGTAATGACCACTATTTCTAATTTTCTGATCGCACCGGTCGTATCCCTGAAGAAGAGATTCAGACGTCGTCTCTCATCATCCGCTCTAGATACCCCACCACCCCCGGTTGATACCACAAATCAATGGGATTTTGGTAGTTACTGCTGGAAAGTTACAGTGACGTCCAATGATAAGGAAAGTGGTAAAATTGACAAAACCTTCATTGGATACAGTCAAAATATGAATATCGCAGAGAGGACCAAAGGTGCTTGTGATAGATTCAAGAAATCCGGAACAGTGTGCGGAGAACCGGAGTTGGCTATGAAAGGTGGTGAATGTGATGAAGTCATCTTTATGAAAAAGACCCCCGATGGTCCACTTATTCCAGTTAGTATCTCACCTTTTTAAAAATTTTCACTTTGCTTATCTGGACCTATATACACCGGGGGTGCTTCAAGTATCTCAAGTTCAAGTTTACCTTCTTGAGTTTGAGATGGTTTTACATACGCTATTCGGCAGTCATTTGCACGGAGGACTGGGTTACCTGTTTGAACTGGTACAACAACAGGTTTACAAAGAAGTGCGAACATCTTATACTATAGATCCGATATAAAACATATCCTTAAAAAGATTCTTATTGTCCATGTAGGCTGTTATATCACCTCCAACAATACCCGCATCCATGAATAGGTATTGTGTACTATTTTTCATACACATTTCATGTCGTTTTCGTATATTTTCAGGTAAATCTACATAACAATCTATAACAACATCAAGGGGACCAAGCTCGTGAGTTAGTACATTCATAGTTTCCTCTGTAGGATAATATGTGAATATTACTCTAGGTTTCTCCATCCTGGAAATCATTCTCTTGACAGTTTTATGATTTTGAGACATATGTATAGGTTTCCCTTTCAAGCGAATACATATTTCTGTTAGAGGTTTAGGAGCAACGAGTCCGATTGACATATACTATCCCATCCGTTTAAACTTATGTCACTTTCCTCGCACCATGGGTAAATTTCGTCGTCACCTATAAAGTTCAGTGCTTTGACACCATCTTCTATACACTCATCACATATACCCTTATTATCATCAATTAGAAGACCGATGTTGAGAGCACGACATATATCAATTTTCCTAATCTCATTTGGGGTATAGCTGTTTGTGAGTATGACGTCATCAAAAATACCTGGAAAGTAGTGTTGAATCCACGTCTCCGTCTCATCTCTCACCACCTCTTGACGACCTGTGAGAATATACATCTTCTTGGCGTTCGCGCGAAGTTTATACATAGCGAGTTGGGATTTTTTTATAGGAGTGAGTTCCATGAAGTCTTTTGACATGTAAAATTCTCTGACCATTCTTTGTGATTCCGTTTCATCTATGTCAAAAATTTGACGGTACACGTAACTATATTTCGGTTTGCGTATAGTTTTATAGTGAAACTTTGCCATTGGATAGAGAAACTTAACTAAAACTTCATCGACATCGATAGCCACCCTGTTCATTTATATATTACAATATTATTCATAATCTCTAATTACTACACCCACAGGAAATCGGGGTACATTCATTGCGGTAAGGTTCTGAAACCGTACTGTCAGCATCTTTCCAATGTACTTTTTGTAATTCCTGTATTGCTCCTCTCTCTGAACAATGGTTCCTTCCGGACGCACTGTAAATTGACGACCATCTACAGTTTTACAGACCCAAACAACGGCATCTGCGTCACGACCATGACCCGTATTGGCACCAGTGATTTCGTATTCCTCGGTCTGAAAATCCTTGTGCTTGAGGAGGTAGTTGCTTCGCTGACCAACCTCATACATACTGTCTTTGTCGCGAATCATTGTCCCCTCGTACCCCTGTTGCATGAACATCTTGTGAAACCCATTCATATCTGTGTGCTTCTTGACACTGAATGTCTCAACGTATTCGTAATGAGGGTTCGAGAGAGACTTGGCCACGTCCCAGCGTTGCTCGAAGGTCATCTGAAGCTTCTTCAAATCAAAGAAATCGAACACATGGAACTTGAGCTTCAGGGGGTCCGTCTTGAAAGTACTCGTAAGTTCCTCAAAGCTGAGGTTAGGGTCAAAGGCTTCACCATCAACGTATTGACCCGGCTCAAGACCCTTACCGAGAACCTCAGTTCCAGGGATGATCTTCCCAGTCCTCGAAATGCCACCATCTTTGGAGACAAGTAGGCGAACACCGTCAAGTTTGGGTTGGACGTAGAACGGCTCGGAGATGTATTTCTGGCGATCTTCCCACTTGTTAGCAAGCATGGGCAACACTTGGTTACATTTGGTATGCTCATTGTTCCACATGGTTTGGGCTCTCTTGAGAGCCTTTTCATAACCAGTCTTAACATTTGTTCGTGACTCAGAAAACTTATCACTTCCAACGATACCGGAGATCTTGACGATATCTGCAGTTCCATCTTTCAAGTCATCAACTCTGATGTCAATATAACGCTCGCGGTTCATTTTATCGTTGCGGATAAGGCGTTCCATTATATGGGTAATTAATTTCTCAACTTTAAATAGATGTCGGGAATTCAAGTTGTAAATTACGACAGAATGGAACGACTTAGGCCTCCAGAAAGCACAATCGTGTCATTAAATGCGAATAATTTTTGTATCATATTTATAATTCTATGTGTGCTAGCACTCTATAAACGCTCGGTCAAAATTACTCAAGAGCGTGGACGATTCCATACTTGAGGCAGTCACGGGGGGAAAGGTAAATATCTTTCCGCATCAGTTTATTCAACATTTTCTCAGGAATCTTGGTTTTTTCGAGATACATCTTCTTCAAATTTTTCATAAACTTATCCGTTGATTTCAGCTCATGTTTAAGTTCCTGAAAATTACCCCATAATTCTGTAGAAATTTGGTGGATGAGAACATATGCATTTTTCCCCATATGTCTCTCAGAACCTCCAAGCAACATGAACGTCGCGGCACTGCAACAAGATCCCTGGGCGATGGTGACAACCTTCACACGGGATGACTCGAGAGTGTTCATCATTGTCATACCTGCGAAGATGTCTCCACCTTCACTCATGATATGAACCCTAATTAAGGGTTCGTACCCATAGAGTTCAGCTTTGTTTTTAAGAAGTTGGATCTCCAATTTTTTAAATTTCTCAACGAAGTCAAGGGCATTTTCACGATCCACGTCAGCGTAGAAGAGGATCTCGTTCCCGATAACCTTCACATACTCTTCAACCTCAGCAGTTTCTTCTTCCTTCGTAGACATTTTTGAGAGCCTTCTTTACTCTTGTCACGTCTCTAGATTTTAAGCCGTTTCCAACTGCGAGGTGATTTATCACGTCGAAATCTTGGGGTGATATTTTATATTCGATCAGATTACTTAGGTGTCCCTTTTCTGCGTAATTTTTCAAGAGACACAATTCTTCAACTCCAAGCCCCATCCTAGACTTTTTACGAATCTCTTGATACTTTTGTTTTCTCATTTTATAGTTACCAAGTTTTGTCCAACAACTTCCTGGTCGAATCTTATCTTTGATGAGTGGTTCTCCCAATTTCTTTTTGGGTATAGTCAGTGCATGTAACACAAAATATGGCATAAGATTCCAATTACCAAATGAGTATATATGTGTATCGTAAAAATCTGCATCTGAAAACGATGTACTCGTTGCTACAGTATTTACACCTTTTGAATCGAGATAGTTTTCTTGAAATATGTCCCATATATGACCATGCTCCGATATACTATCATGAATTTCTATAGGTACCGGATCAGACAAAACCTCAGCTATAAACTCTTTAGGTGTTTTGAATATATCAACTTCATCGTATCCATCCAAGTACGTAAAAAAGTTGTGGATGTTACCTTTACACATACCAGCAGCAGTTTCAATATTTGGTCCTCTATCATCTACGAGTGTCATAATAACTTCAGGTTTATGTTTTGGTATGAAAACAGTTTCAAAGTTTGGATACATACACATATTTGTCATAGTCACAATTAATGAACCTCTAGTGAGAGAGTCTCCATCGGACACCCTCTCAATTATAGGTTTAAATACTGGATCATAGTCTTCAATAAATACATGTTTTTTTGAAGGTTTAATAAATGGTAAAAATAAACATTTACTCTTCAGATGTTCAGATTGTAGTTCGACGTGACTGTAACCTTCTAAAACTGCTTTGAGTATATAGGACTTACCTACACCTGGGGAACCACATATGAACACATTTTTACCATTTTCTATATAGTTACGTATTAGGTTAATTTGTTTTGTGTGAATCGTCGTCACAGTTTGATCTTTTTTTTGCTCAACTATCTTAATGAAGGAATCCATCGATGATCTTACTAATCAGGCCATAGATTTGGTGCTCGATAATGACGCACTACATGATAGAATCGTAAAACCTTTAAAAAGGAAAATTTTACCATTCGTGGCATGTAGCGTTCTTACCAATTTGCTTATGTTCGGTCTGTTGATGTACCTTGTTCAACGTCTATCTCTTCTTCCTCTTCATACTCCACCTCTTCCTCGTCCTCACTAGGAACAAACTTTTCAAATGGAGTTCCCTTTGTTATAGCTTGTACTGTGCCAATAGTTTTTGGTGGTTTGAGGGGTGGTATAGCTCGCACATTTAAGATTTCGGGTTTCGTGAATACACCTTCAATAGGATATTCTTTGTCGAAATTTGTTAAAATGTGCCTGGGAATTGATGGTGATTGTTCAAGAAGACGATCGTACTCCATCTTACATTCTTCCACGAATATCAATCCCTCCTTCTTACGCTCAGCGCGTGGGAGTGAGAGCTGTAATCGAATATTACGTGAAAGGCTTCCGTGTCCTAAGGCAGCAGTCCTGTGATTTTCCATCAACTCGTTTATCTTCAGAAATTGCATGATAGTGGCTATGAGTCCAGCAATCAAATTCATACCACCGATGATGGCTGGTGCGGAACTACGCATACTTTCAGGAAAAGAACTTTGAGCAAAATTCGCCGTACCTGTAACTGTGGATAAAACAATAACTGGTAAATTAAATCTGAGCGATAATTTTTTGAATTTTAAGAAGGCTCTGTGATGCATATATCGATAACACGCACACGCTTCACCCCATTGTCTCAGTACATTTTCATGGTACTCATTCCACATGGAATCCATGTCCGTAATTTCTTCTGTCATCTTAATATAGATGAACATTATATTTATTCTTCACTTGGTCTTCCTCTTGGCTATAATTGTTGTACCATTTACGAATAACAAGAGGAATTTGTCATTTTATTCGATGTTGATTCCTTTTCTCTTTTTCCATTGGAGTGTAAACGATGATAATTGTGCTCTAACCCAAGCTGAGATGTATTTTACAGGACAGAAGAAAGAAGAAACTTTTATGGGAAGACTCGTTGGTCCTATATATAAAATGCCCGAGACAGAGGTCAATCAACTGACAAAATCGATGTTCTTTATACTATGGGGATATGTACAATATAGACTAGGACACTTTGATTTATTCATCAATGATCTTAAAGATTTGAAGATATTGTAAAATACAACATGGATCTTAAACTTCAAAACGAAATTAAGAGGCTCGAGTATAGTCTCGAATTGTATCACACATCATATATGCAAGAGTTGGAGGACTATGAAGAAAAAATGCAACGTTTAGAATTTCAAATTGAAAAATGTAATTCAGATGTGAAGCGTGAAATTCTTCTAAGGCAGAGGGAAAACTATGAACAACAGATTTCTAGATTGGATGAGAATATGGAAAAAAATACAAATACGTGGAAAGAGAAGATTGAACGTTACAAGTCAAAACTTGCCGACTTGGAAAAGGAGAAGCGATCTCTCGAGTACAACGTGGATAGACTTAATAAGGCACTCGGGAGGCGTGATGTGAATGAAATATTTGATATGTTTGAATATATAACGAATGCTATCACGATACTTAACGAAAAGATTACTTCTTGTTCGCAAGCTCATGAGCCCGTTTCATAAAAGCTTTGTCGCGGCCGATTTTAGGGTCCGCAGCAATCAGTCGTAGTAAAGAAGCTGTTGGCAAACGTGGGCTATTTCCCTTGGGTTTGGGGGTCTTCTTTAATTTTTTCTTGGCATTTTGAATCTGCTTAGCTGTTGGCATCTTATTATACCTTGGGAAAATATCTGAACTTATCGAAAATGTGTGTGGTGACTTTAAAATTGTAATACACAATCATACAAAAGGCATCTGCGATATCATGTTTTCTTTCATATGGAACCTCTTCTGATATATATTTTTCCATTATAGCAACGGTTCTTTCCTTTCGTTGCTCGTAGTCTAGATGTCTCATACCAAAATGTACGTGCATGCTCACAGGTGAAACCAAAACAACCTTATCTTTGAACATGTAGTGTAGTAAAATTTCTATATTTGTAAATCCACCAGGTGGTTGTCTCTCTATGAGTATTTTATCAGCTGCATCAAACCATTTTCGATACTCTTCCACAAATAAAGGTACGAGATCTACCATACCATTTGTGTGTATGTATTTGTAGTCTTCTAAACTTACCTTTTTCATCTTTTGGACGTTAATTTTTGGATTATCTTCAAACTCAGCTAAAACAAGACCCATATTGTGATATCCTATATCAATCGCCAGGACCTTCATATCTTTATCTAAAAGATTTTCCTTAAATATAGTAAATGAAGAACAAGACAAAGACACAACTACTTTGGTTTGTGATTATCGCACTGATTGTTGCTATAGTTTATATGACATACAATCCCCAAATTGTCAAAGTTCCAGTAGAAGTACCTGTTATTGTTACACCCCCTCGCCCAGTTCGAACACAGGAAACACGGAGGGAGCCAGAGTTTAGGGGACCACCTATAAAACAATACAAACCTGGTCATATGCAACAAATGGGCTTACTCCTTGGTGAGGGTAACATGACACTCCCTCTTTATGGTAAAGAGGTACGTGGGCGTAGAGATAGATATCACTACTACACAACCACGAGTGGAGACAATCTATACCCCATCCCAGTGAGTCACAATGGCCGGGACTGCATCGATGACATAGGATGTCAGGAGCTATATGGTAACGAGTCAGTAAATGTCACCGGTAAAGATGGTTCATTCGATGTCAAGATGTACAGGACCGATGACTTTTTTTAAGATGTCATATTCCCTTTGTTGAAATCCGGAACTTTTTGAAAATTTAGCCTTTAGATTAAGTAGTTCTTTGACTGTATCTTCATCGAGACTTTGAACAAAATCCTTTTTTGTCTCGATGTCGTCAAGTTGGTTATGTTCTTTTTGTGCCTGTACATACGGCCATGTATGTTTTCTAAGAGCATTTACCTCAATTTGAAGTTGTATAATTTGTGGTAACAAAACTTCTCTTATAAGTTCTTCAGCCATACATGAAAAGTGTTTAATATCTTTATACTTGAGTATTTTCTTAGCTATCAGTATATGCAATATAGAGACTTAAAAAATAAAGCTAAAAAAATGGGTCTTCGCGTTACCAAAACAGTTGATGGTAAGAGAATTAAACTCACAGCTAAAGAATTACGATCCAAAGTTACCAGAAATTTCGAAAATAGTGTTAAAAATGCACAAAAGGTTATCCGAATTTGTAGGACAGTGGTATCTCCATCTACATATTCGATGGCTGTGCCCCCACCTCCACCTCCACCTCCACCCCCCCACTCTAAGCCCAAAATTAACAATGCTCGCGCTAAGCTCATAGCTGAATTGAAAGCCAATTTAAAAAGAAGAGGGCTTAGTAAGTAACGATGTTATCATATATACTCAGTTACATACCTGGGACAAAATCATATTATAGAAGGACTCTAGAACTTGAAAGACTTTCAGATGAATGGGAACGAAGTTCCATATCCTATTACAAAGTAAAGCGAGCATGTGAAATAATGAATGACTTTCATGAAGAAGATTGTGTTATTAACGAGGATACAACTAAAAGACTTGAGAAAATATCACAAGAATGTTTGGATTACACTTTAGCTAAACATCTTAAATTAGATAAGATGAAGACTCTGTTACATACGTGGGAAGGTGAAAATGTAGATATAGTACGTGTAAATGTGTATGAGTACGTGGAAAAACTGAGAAAAATAGACGATGATCTCGTATTCTACGAATCTATAGAAGAATTCGTAGAGAAATATCTTGGTGAAGAACTCTACGAACGCTTGGAAACTGTTATTCGATTTTTTAAACAATTGGACAATCTCAGGAGAAATATATGATGTATACCATATAATGATAGTCGCACTTATTTTACTTATGTTTTTTTCCAGTTTTTGGATCATGGTGTATTCTTATGGAATGATACCGCAGACAAAAACACACTTTTTAAGAGTCATGAAAGCTGATCAATTGAAGGAAATTGTCAAAGAATTTAAAAATGATAGTGGTTCTAATACATGTAAAAAAGTAAAAAAACTGTTTGGTGGTAATGGAGATATTGGACGCATACTTGAGAATTATCCTAATGACATTTATACATTTGAAAATGGGATAGAATCAAAAAAAGCTGTAATTGAAAATTATATGGGAATAAATGATAAATTTACGGGTGAACATTTTGATGATAAAATAGACTTATGTTTAGACCCGTCATCTTCCAACGGCTCCCCTAACTAAAGTAATACCAAATCTTTTAAACATGAACTTCTCAACACCTTGGAATGTAGGAAAACTCCAGAGATACCAACGGGACCAAAAACCAGCCCCGTCGATACCGCTCATTTTCCAATCCTCTTTATCACTTCTGTTGATACTTAACATCTTATCTTGAATCTTCTTGGGATCTCGCTCAGATGTGATGTACTTCGGTACCCGCCCCCCGTGTCTAAGAATATACGATCTCATACGAGAAGGAGTCCCATGTTTTGTATAATCCGAAAATCCACGAGCACCAAAATCCACAGTTCTTCCGTCTTCTAGTGTTGCCCTGAACTTCTTTTTAAGATTAGGGCTACGAGTAATTTTGACGCGCATACTTATTATGTATCAATAAAATTTACTTGCACATTTGGCAACCGTAGTTTTCCTTCTTGGGGAGGAAGAAAAGACGCTCAGGACCACGCTTGACCATGAAAAGGTGATCATAAATGTGAAGTAGAGAGATGGTGAGAGTGAGAGCAATAGCAACCATACCCTTATTCTTGCGGGCGGTGATCATGTAGTAAAGAACGACCGCAACGAGAATCATCTGAACGATGGAAAATTTGGGCATTGTGAAACGCTTCTCAACGGTCTCAACTTCCTCGGTGGGTTCGGGTTCAGCATACTTCGACTTGTATCCAATAGCCATGTTTTATTATCTATCAAGAAATTAATGTGGACTCTCACAGTGATCCCGGTCCTGATGGTATTGCATGATTATATGAAGGCACCTATAGACCGCCTGTATTTCACCAACTTATGGAGACCTCTACTCGGTATTCAGAACACCTTCAGAGATGTAATACATTGCGTATCGACACATAATGTTCAAAAATACCCTGGACTTTTGTTACTTAAACTTCACTATCAAAAAATCAAAGATGAATTTGAACGGGTTTCTTCTACACTGACTAAGAAGTACCAACACGATCATGATAAGTGGTCACCACATAACATGAATTATTGTTTCTATGAAGTTAAGGACTTTCCCATTCTTTGGAACTTAATAAATCAGATTTCATGTGTAGATAAAGAACGACCACATTTTGCCGTCATAGATGGTCCTATGATTATTCCACCGCATAGAGCTGAGTCTAATAAACATCTTAGATATCAACTTACTTTAGAGGGTGACGGTGACTGTAGTTTATATACTGAAAATGGTAGGCACATACACAAAGAAGGTGAAGAATTCCTCTTTGATCATGGGAGATACCACGAACTCATAAAATTGGGAGAGGGGAAACGGGTTGTTCTCATCTTAGATATTCATAGGTGATTTCGACACACTGCTTCATACATATCACTTCCACCTATAAGTTCTGTGGTTTTATCTTTGACGATCCTCTTAGTAAAAGGACCAGGTGTTCCATTATTACAATGCATACATAGTGCTGAAAGTTTAGTTACATCACTTGCGAGAGGAATACAATCGATGAGTTCTCCAAACTTTCTCTGAAAACAATCTCCATCAAGACCTGCGATAATAATCGATTTTTCTAGGTATAAACACCCTTCTATGAATTTTTTGAGTCTGGGAAAGAATTGTGCTTCATCTATGGCTATTATATCAGCCCGTTCAAATTCATCTGTATCTATGATATCAAATAGGTCATACACTTTGTGGCAATTAAACTTAACATTATCATGCGTTTTGAGAACTTCTTCAGGTGATCTGGTATCTTTCGCTGAGTTGACGATCATGACTTCCTTACCTATTACTTTTAGACGCTTAAGTTGTCGGATAAGTTCGGAAGTTTTACCAGAAAACATATTCCCCATAATAATTGAAAGTCCCATTATCACCTTATTATTATAATATTGTATTTTTTATATGGGTGAACTTCACAGGGCAACTTTTAATGGCCACACAGGCTATTACAATCCTAGGACAGGTCGTGTCAGATTCGGGAAATGTATTTACCCAAATATTACATCGGCTATAAAATATCTTAAGGGGTGACCTTAATAAACACGGGTTTCTCTGGTTTAACAAGGAATAGTCCAACTTGTAAGACCCTTCGCGCGAATTGTGATCCAACTATTATCGTACTACTTTCCACATACTTACGAGAGTTTGGCCTATGATGATCCAGTACCTTCTTCATAGATAGAATCCTTCTTATAGACACATTATTACAATGTGTAGTATTTAATTCAAGATTAACCGGTTCATTGTACCTTCCCCATATACTGTTAAAAAATAAATCGATATGTTTAGGTTTAGTACTATCGGTTATCATCAGAGAACATGTTCGTCCCATTTATATTCTGTGTGATAAAAAATATCACTAAAAAACAAGAATGCCTCTCACCGATGCTCAAATTGCTCGAAAAGTTGGGCAACTGCGTAGAACAGAAGGTCAAATCTATGCACCTCTCAAATACTTCAAGGGGCTTGGGACTCTCAAGGAGGTTGAAACTCGTTACAAGAAGATGCTCAAGAGGGACTACACCAAGTTTAGAACAGACGAAGGAAGAAAGACGAAGACTTCCTCCTACACCCAAAAGTTCAGGAAAAGGTACGGCTCAGATGTCAAGTCGTTGCCAGATATTGCGAAGGCTACTGGCATTCCTCTAAAGACTGTCCAAAAAATCTACAACAGGGGACTCGCTGCGTGGAGAACCGGGCATCGTCCGGGAGCCTCTCCACAAGCGTGGGGGTATGCTAGGGTGCACAGCTTCGCAACTAAGGGTAAGACGTATTACACTGCTGATAAGGATTTGAGGAAGTGATTTTCAACTAAAACCGTGTATTTCACCATGGGGAGGTTCGATTTATATATTCTAGGGGATCTGGGGGAGATTCTGGTGGATACTCCCGGGGTCCGAACAGGTAGCCTTCCTCATTGTCATTGTCAAAATACAATGATTCGTGTGCGGTTTCCCACTCTCGATTCGCATATGTTCGAAACTGAAGAGGGACATTGGTTTTAAAACTAAGATTTAAACGTAGATAACGTTTACCATAACCATTCCATATCTCAAAAATGTCGTCAATAAACTTATCTTTTATTTTTTCAGGTGCTTTGTTCCATTTATATCTGTTCAATGTTATCCACAACTCTTGATGTTCATCATTAGATGAAGCTTCGTCAATACTAAATGTGTTATGTTCTCCAACTTCTATTATACCCCCAAAATATTTAAGTGCATATAGACCACATTTCAACCTGA
>Ga0222715_10003732_pt1 | contig 13475 bp, 17 predicted proteins | sample C33_9DmetaG_FD_165056 | JGI IMG/M metagenome (GOLD analysis project Ga0222715, IMG submission 165056) | Estuarine water microbial communities from San Francisco Bay, California, United States - C33_9D | ecosystem: Environmental > Aquatic > Marine > Unclassified | place: USA: California...
TCGTAAGAGCAGACCAATATCCTGAAACTGATTATCCAACTGTTAAAGAAGGCAAATATGCAGGAGTCATAGGGGTTGGCGGCCTATTGCTGGCTAGGATACCAGAAGAGATTGCGAAGTCTCGAGAGGCTTATTTTAATAAGCAAACTCAAGACAGAGACCATGCGGTAAATAACGATCTCATGAAGGAACAGCATCCAAGTATGCCTATCAATAGTGATAGACAGACTCGTGTTACTTTCGGTGGCTCAAAGAAAAGTTAATCTTTTAACAATTCCTAAACCACTGGATAAACTTAAACAATTATAGGAGTAAAAACTATGGCAAACCAAGACGCTGCTTTCGGAATGAGAGCAATCGGAAAAGTTGGTCAAAATAGAGACGCTCAAGGTTTATCCGAATACAGCATTGCAGCTTCTGCAAGCGCTATTTATCAATGGGACCCAGTAAAAGCAATTAATACTGGAACTATTGGTGTAGCTGCAGCAGGCGATGTTTTATTAGGTTCACTAAACGGTGTATTCTATACTGATGCTTCAACAAGCAAACCAACTTGGGCGAATCACTTGGCGGCTTCAAATGCTGCGACTGACATTGTCGGCTTCGTAGCGGATGACCCGTACCAAAGATTCGAAATACAATCAAACAACAGTGGAGCTTCTGCTCAGACAGACGTATTTAACGATGCGGATATTGTTTATGCAGCGGGTGCTACACCTAACTTCGTTTCTAAAGTTGAATTAGATGATTCTACATTAGGAACTACTAACGGTCAGTTAAAAATCGTTGGTGTTTCTAAAGATCCTAGTAATAGCGATTTAGCATCTGCTAACGTTAACTGGGTAGTGATCATTAATGAACACTTATTGAAACAAGTTGCAGGCGTATAATAGGAGGATATTAATTATATGGCTATATCACGATCACAACTAGTTAAAGAACTAGAGCCAGGATTGAATGCCCTATTCGGCCTGGAATACAAAAACTATGAGAATCAGCACACTCAAATTTTCGACACAGAAAACAGTGACAGAGCTTTTGAAGAAGAAGTAATGTTATCTGGTTTCGCGAATGCGGAAGTTAAACCAGAAGGATCTGGAGTGACTTACGACAACGCTCAGGAAACTTTCACTGCTAGATATACTCACGAAACAATAGCTCTTGCTTTCTCAATCACTGAAGAAGCGATTGAAGACAACTTGTATGACAGACTTGCGTCTAGATATACAAAAGCGTTAGCAAGATCTATGGCGAACACTAAGCAAGTAAAAGCTGCAAACGTATTAAACAATGCGTTTAACAGTTCTTATGCTGGTGGTGATGGAAAGGAGCTTTGTGCTACTGACCACCCAATCATCGCTGGAACTTTCAAAAACGAGCTTTCAGTTTCTGCTGACTTAAACGAGACTTCGTTAGAGCAAGCATTAATTGATATCGCTGCTTTCATTGATGAAAGAGGCTTAAAAATCGCTGCGAGAGGAATGAAATTAATCATCCCTAGTGAACTACAATTCACTGCGGAGAGATTAATGAAATCTGCTCAAAGAGTTGCAACAGCTGATAATGATATCAACGCGATCAAAAATATGGGGATGATTCCTCAAGGTTATGTAGTAAACAACTACTTAACTGATACTGACGCGTTCTTTATCAAAACAGACGTACCTAATGGTATGAAAATGTTCAACAGAGCTTCTATCTCTACTAAGATGGAAGGCGACTTTGACACTGGAAACGTAAGATACAAAGCTAGAGAAAGATACAGCTTCGGCTGGTCTGACCCTAGAGGTATCTTCGGTTCGCCAGGCGCGTAATCGTAGACCGATTCGATGGGCGGGCTTGACCCGCCCATCACTAAATGATAAAGGAGAAAGTGTGAGAACGTATCTAATTAAAATCTATACAAAATCTTTTGATACCCAATTTGAAATGGAATCAGAAGAGATTACTCATACCGATCAGCTACATCAGAAAATAGTTGACTATCTGGGAAAAAATGATACAAAATGGACGAAAAGTTCACTAGGGTATATTGGTGGATTTTTTATAACCTATGAGGAGGTTGAACGTGGCAAACAACACAATGTTACTCTTCGCGAAGAAAATACAGCTGGAATCCAAATGGAACGAGATGTATCTTCACAATGAAGGTAAGATAACAATAGATATGCTACAGTTAGGGGATGAGATCAAAGCAGTTATTAGATCTATCCTAAAAGCTCAAGAAGATGATTTACATAGTTATAATTCTAATAATTATGAAATACATCAATTTGCTGGCTAACTAAGGCTAAACTTTTAATAAAAAGTGTGTTTAGACTACGGGATACCTTGCACTTCTTTAAAATATTATATATATTCTAAGAACTATACATAAATTTTGATACAGACGCGTATAGTCGACGGCCTAGAGACTGTATCAAATTAACTAGGAGGATATATCATGGCAAACACAACTTTTTCAGGACCAGTCATTTCAGACAATGGCTTTCAAGTATCAGCAAGTGGAGGTGGAGTTACTTTACCTTCATATCTTTTAGCTGCATTACCTACAGCAACTGCTGGATTGGTAATTTATGTTTCTGATGCAAATTCAAGTGTTGGAACTATTGCTTTCGGTAATGGTACAAACTTTATTGATATCAAAACTGGCTTAACAGTAGCATAGTAAAAATTTAGAGCTCCTTCGGGAGCTCTTAACAATTAGGAGATTTAAAATATGAAATCAGATGTAAAAGCGGTAAGAGTTACAGGAACTGGTTCTGTATTTGGAGGAAGAACAAGATTAAGAGGAATTATTCTTGCAAACTCCACTGCAGGCGCTGGATCTATAACTTTACAAGATGGAAATTCTGCTACTCAATTTGTAGGAGATTGTCCAGCAGGAGATGTTTTTGCTTTCAACATTCCAGAAGATGGAATTTTATTTGAAGGTGGAATGACAGTTTCTGCAATATCAGGTTTAACAGCAGCTACCATACTGTTAGATAAGTAGGAGGCTAAATGGCTACCTCTGGTACAACATCATTCGATTTAAGTATCGATGACATAATAGAAGAAGCATTTGAAAGAACAACGCTTCGCGGTATGCGAACTGGTCAGCAATTAAAAAGTGCCAGACGTTCGTTGAACATTCTATTTTCTGAATGGGGTAATAGAGGCATTCATCTTTGGAAAGTAAAATCGGCAACTGTTCCTTTAGTATTAGGACAAGCAGAATATAATTATGCTAATGATAATACAAATTTTCCAACCGATATTAATGATGTATTAGAAGCGTATGTAAGAGATAATACTACTTCTACAGCACCTGTAGATACAACTATTACTAAAATAGATAGATCGGACTATGCAGCGCTTCCTAATAAATTATCACAAGGAACACCTTCTCAGTATTATGTACAAAGAACAGTAAATCCAAGTATCTTTTTATATCAAACACCAGGATCTAGTTTTTCAGGATCTAATTATCAATTAAAATTTTATTATATTGCAAGAATCCAAGATGCAGGAGCCTATACCAATACAGCAGATGTAGTATATCGTTTTATTCCATGCATGACCGCGGGCCTTGCTTATTATTTAAGTATGAAATTTTCACCTGAACTAACTCAAAATTTAAGATTAGTTTATGAAGATGAATTACAAAGAGCATTAACCGAAGATGGTCAAAGAACTTCGTTATATATTTCACCACAAACCTTTTATGGAGATGGAGTATAATGGCTTTTTCTAGAGGAAAACATTCACAAGCTATTTCAGATAGATCAGGACAAGCATTTCCTTATACAGAAATGGTAAAAGAATGGAATGGATCATTAGTTCATTTTTCTGAATATGAAGCTAAACATCCACAACTAGAACCAAAACCAAAAGGATCAGATCCACAAGGTTTACAAAATGCAAGACCTGCAAGAACAGAACCAGCGGTTGCTTCTTTACTTCCAGGCAATCCATTCACAATTACTTCAGCATCTACCACAGTAAGTGTATATGAACCTAATCATGGAAGATCTACTTCCGATGTAGTAGTGTTTAGAAATGTAGATGGAAGTCCAGGAGGTGTTGCATATACAGTATTTGAAGATTCTAATGGATATAGTATAACTAAAACAGATTCAAACAATTATACATTTACTTTAGGAGCAACTCCTACGGTAACTGAATTATCAGGAGGAATGACGGTGACAGCAGGACCCGTTACATTGACACCATAATGGCATACACTTTAACTAACTTACAAACTGATATTAGAAACTATACGGAAGTAGACAGTAATGTGTTATCTGATTCTGTTCTATCTACCATTATTAAAAATGCTGAAAATAAAATTTATAGAGATACCGATTCAGATGATGATCGTTTTTATGCAACTTCTAACTTACAATCTGGAAGTAGATATGTAACCATTCCATCTGATTTAAGAATTATTCGTTATGTTCAATTAACAGATTCTTCAGGAAAACAAGTTTATTTAGAACAAAGAGACACTTCTTTTATGGCTGAATATTATGATACCCCTAGTACTTCATCAGGGCTTCCTAAATATTATGCTAACTGGGATGCTAATTATTGGATTGTGGCTCCTACCCCAGATTCAACTTATCTAATTACCCTAGCTTATAACAAACAACCTACTAGTATTACTGATTCTTCAGTAAGTGCTAGTGGAACTTATGTAAGTAATAAATATCAAGATTTACTTTTATATGCTTGTTTGATAGAAGCATATGGATACTTGAAAGGTCCTGCAGATATGCTACAATACTATTCGCAGGCTTATCAACAAGCTCAACAATCGTACGCGATCGAACAACAAGGTCGTAGACGCAGAGACGAATATACAGATGGTGTTATTCGTACTCCTTTAACTTCGGTAAATCCATCACAAAGTAAATAAGGAGAAAACATAAATGGCAAATATAGTACCTGACTCTTTTAAAACAGACCTACTTGGTGGAGTGTTTGATTTTGATTCTGGTGGATCAACTTTCAAATTAGCACTCTATACATCTTTAGGAGGTTTTAGTACTGCTACTACTGCTTATACAACTACTAACGAAGTTTCTTCGTCTGGTACAAACTATACAGCTGGTGGAAATACTTTAACTAATAATGGTGTAGCAATATCAAGTAACATTGCATACGTTGACTTCGCAGATTTGACTTTCTCTTCTGTGACGTTATCGTCAGTGGGCGCTCTGATTTATAAAGGCACTTCTAATGAAGCGGTATTGGTTTTAGATTTCGGCGGAACAAAAACAGCGACTAACGGAGATTTCGTTATTCAGTTTCCAACTGCTGACTCTTCTAATGCAATCATTAGACTTGGCGACGCATAATAGTTTATAAGGAGTAGAAATGGCTTTAGTAATTAACGATAGAGTTAAGGAAACAAGTACAACTACTGGAACTGGAACTTTGAATTTAGCTGGTGCCGAAACTGGTTATGAAGGTTTTGTTGCAGGAATTGGAACTGGTAATCAAACTTACTACGCAATAGAATTAAATTCTCTTGGCGAATGGGAAGTTGGTATTGGTACAGTTACGTCTGGATCTCCTGATACTTTATCTAGAACTACAATTATTTCATCTTCAAACTCTGATGCAGCAGTCAATTTTAGCGCAGGAACTAAAAATGTATTCTGTACATTGCCAGCGAAGAGAACTATTTCTCCAGTGATGACTGCAACAGGATTTGTGGTTACTCACGCTTCAACATTAGATCAAGATCAAACACTAGATTCAGGAGTTTTAGCAGGACCTGTTACAATTACAGGAACTCAAACTATAACAGGAACATTGGTAATTATTTAAATGAGTAAAATACAAGTAAATGCAGTTGAACCACAATGCGGAACTAATTTAACGTTAGGGGCATCTGGAGATAGTATTGTTGTTTCATCATGTGCTTCATTTAAAACTAAAGAAGTAAAAGATGCTTCTGGAAATATTATCATTTCTAGATGTGGATCTAATATTACTATAGGTTCTTCTGGCGCAACAGTTGCATTAGCAGCTGGTGCAACTCAAACAGGATTTGGAAGTTCGGGAGCAGTGAGTTGGGATACCACAGCTAAAACAACAGGATTCACAGCAGTAAGTGGAACAGGTTATTTTGTTAATACGACTTCTGGAGCAATTACAGTAACATTACCTGCTTCACCAAGTGCGGGAGATATTGTTGCTATTTCAGATTATGCAGGAACGGCAGCTACTAATAATATTACCATAGATAGAAACGGTTCTAATTTTCAAGGATCGACTGTAAATGGATTAATGACTACAAATAGAGATTCAGTAACTGTGGTTTATGTAGATGGAACTCAGGGTTGGGTTCCAGTAGCAGATAGTACTAAAACCGTTTTAACACCACAATATATTGTTGCTACAGGTGGAACAATTACAACTTGCGGAGATTATAAAATTCATACTTTTACATCTCCTGGTACTTTTACTGTTTGTTCAGTAGGAAACTACACAGGATCTAATTCAGTAAATTATTTAGTAGTAGCAGGTGGAGGTGGAGGCGGTGATGCAAGTACTCCAACTGGTGGAGGTGGAAGTGGTGGAGGTGGAGGTGGAGGTTATAGAGAACTTTATCCAGTTCCAGGTGGTGAAGGTTTATCAGTTTCAGCAACATCATATCCAATTACAGTTGGAGGAGGAGGTGGACCTCACTCACAAGGTTCAAATTCAATTTTTTCAAGTATTACATCTGCTGGTGGTGGTTATGGAGCAAACAATCCTTCTGGAGAAGCTGGAGGTAATGGAGGATCTGGTGGTGGTGGAGCAGGTTTACCAGGTAATAATCCAAGTGGAGGTACAGGTAATACACCTCCCGTTAGTCCTCCTCAAGGACAAAATGGTGGACCAGGTGGAAACTATAATCGTTTGGGCGGAAGTGGTGGAGGAGCATTGGGTACAGGAAATTCAAGTGGTCCTGGTGGTTTAGGCGCTCAAACAACTATTGGAGGAGCTTTGAAAAGATTTTCTGGAGGTGGTGGTTATGGAGGTGGTGGTGCAGAAGGCTACGAAGGAGGTGGAGGAGGTGGTGCACCTGTTACTACTAGTCCTGGATTTAACACATATGGAGCTGGTAGAGGTGGTGGTACTAATTCAGGAAATGGTGATGCAGGAGTAGCAAACACTGGAGGAGGTGGAGGTGGTTGGGGAAGTTATAGCCCATCTTATAGTGGATCTGGTAAATCAGGCGGTTCAGGTATAGTAATAATAAGGTATAAATATCAATAATTATGGCAAGCAATGTTAAAGTTAACAAAATAACTCCAACATCTGCATGTGGAACCATTACACTAGGAGATAGCGGAGACACAATAAGCATTCCAAGTGGTGCATCATTAAGTATTGGTGGAACCGTTTCAGGGATTGAAGGAATTGTTAATTGGGACACAACAGCTAAAACTACAAACTTTACAGCAGTCTCACCAAATGGTTATTTCGTAAATACAACATCAGGAGCAATCACAGTTACCTTACCCGCAACTCCCACAGCTGGAGATTTAGTAGCGGTTAAAGATTATGCTCTTACAGCACAAACCAACAATATTACTTTAGGAAGAAATGGATCTAATATCCAAGGGGTAGCAAACGATTTTATTATTAATACACAAGGAAGATCGGTCACATTAATTTATGTAGATGGAACACAAGGTTGGATGTTAACAGGAGCTTCTCAAGCTTCTGATATTGTTTCTCCACAATTTATTATAGCAACAGGTGGAACAATAACAACTTGTGGAGATTATAAAATTCATACTTTCACAGGACCAGGAACATTTTGTGTATCACAACTTGGTAATCCATCAGGTGGCCCTAGTAGTGTAGATTATTTAGTCGTAGCAGGTGGCGCAGGAGGTGGAGGATCACCTTCAACAGGTGGAGCAGGTGGAGGAGGAGCAGGTGGTTTTAGATTATCAGCAACAACATTTTCTAATACAGGACCTAGTTCACCTAGATCAGCATGTGTTGCAGCTTTACCTTTGAGTGTAACAGCTTATCCAATTACAGTAGGAGCAGGTGGTGGAGGCGGACCACAAGGATCTAATGGTTGTGCTGGATCCAATTCAATTTTTTCGACAATTACTTCAGCAGGTGGTGGCGCTGGAACTTATGGTGTTGCAGGAGGTAATGGTGGATCAGGTGGAGGAAGTGGAAACGGTAATCCAGGTGGATCAGGAAATACTCCTCCAGTCAGTCCTCCTCAAGGAATGCCATCAGCATCAAGTGCACCAGGATCTGGAAGTGGTGGAGGAGGAGCGTTAGTTGCTGCAGGAGCATCATCAGCTTGTTGTGGAAGTCCAGGTGGAGCAGGTGGAGGAATACCAACAGCTTTTGGAATTTCAGGACAACCTTCAGGTGGATATTATTATTTCTCTGGTGGTGGAGGAGGCAATGTTAGATTAGGCGCACCAGGAACAGTTGGTATAGGTGGACTTGGTGGTGGATCTTATGGGAAAGAATATACATGTTCACCAGCTTGTAATGCAACTGTAAATACAGGAGGAGGTGGTGGCGGAGGCCATGGAGGCGGAGCAGGCGGATCAGGAATTGTAATTATACGTTACAAGTATCAATAATGGAGTGCAATGAGTGAAATTAAAACTGATAAAATTATACCCGTTGATGCAGGAGGTACTAGTACTCTTGGTTGCACGGGAGATACCATTGCCACAGGAGCAGGCACAACATTAACTATTCAAGGTACCTATTCAGGTATCAATTCCATTAATTGGGATACCACAGCAAAGACAGCAAATTTTACAGCAGAAACTAATAGAGGTTATTTTATTAATACTACATCAGGTAGTGTTACGATCAGTTTACCAGCAACACCTGTTGCAGGAACTTTTATTGGAATTAAAGATTATGCTTTAACAGCGCAAACGAATAATATTATTATCAATCCTAATGGAAATAAAATTCAAGGATCAACATCTAATTTTTTTATTAACACACAAGGCGGAGCTGCTAATTTAGTTTATGTAGATTCTACTCAAGGTTGGTTAACGTATGACGCAGCGCAGGCGAGTGACATTACTCAAGCTGCAACTTTTATTACAGCTACAGGAGGTTGTATTACAACTTGTGGAGATTTTAAAATTCATACATTTAATTCACCAGGAACATTCTGTGTTTCAAGTTTAGGTAATGGACCAACTAATCCATTAGGTGGACCACAAAATGTAGATTATTTAGTAGTAGCAGGTGGTGGAGGTGGAGGAAGTGGAGAATCTACAGGAGGAGGTGGTGGTGCAGGTGGATATAGAACTTCTTTTCCAACTTGCGGAGGATCATTACCTGTGAGTGTAACAGGTTATCCAATTACTGTAGGAGGTGGTGGAAATGGTGGACCTACTCCTGGTTATAATGCAGGAATAAATGGATCAAATTCAATTTTTAGTACAATAACTTCAGCAGGTGGTGGTGGAGGTGGATCTATGATTGGTGCATCTCGTGCTGGTAATGGATCTTCAGGTGGAGCAGGTGGTGGAGGAGGTGGAGGTTCTTGTGTAGGTGCTGGATCTGGAGGAGCAGGAAATACTCCACCAGTAAGTCCTTCACAAGGAAATAATGGCGGATCTGGAACAGGAAATCCTGGAAATGCTGCAGACTTTGCTGCAGGTGGAGGAGGTGGAGCAGGAACAGTAGGTACAAATGCATCAAACGCAAATGGTGGGGCTGGAGGAACAGGATCGGCAAATTCAATTAGTGGCTCACCAGTATTTTACGCTGGAGGCGGTGGAGGTGGTAAAAGATGTGCATCTTGTGGTAGCGCAGGAGCTGGAGGAAATGGTGGAGGAGGTGCAGGTTCAAAAATAACTTCTGCAACTGCAACATCTGGAACTTCTAATACAGGTGGTGGGGGTGGTGGAGGTGCTTTATTTGGAAATGGAGCATCAGGAGGATCAGGAATTGTTATCATTAGGTATAGATATCAATAACAAAATAAGATATAAGGAAATATTATGAGTGAAGTAAAAGTTAATAAAATTACCCCAACAGCGGCCTGTGGTACAGTTACTCTAGGCGATAGTGGAGATACATTCACCATACCAAGTGGTGTTACTTTATCTAGTGCTGGATCCATTACTAATTCAGGAACGATTACCAATACAGGAACGATTTCAGGTGGAACGATAACAGGTACTATTGATGGGTTAGTTTCTTGGGATACCACAGCTAAAACAACAGGTTTTACAGCAGTAGCAGGAAATGGATATTTTGTGAATACCACTTCTGGTGCTATTACAGTTACATTACCAGCAACACCTACTGCAGGTGATTTAGTTGGTATTAAAGATTATGCAAACACAGCAGATACCAATAATATTACTATAGATAGAAATGGATCTAACATTCAAGGTGTAGCAAATAATTATGTTATTTCAATAGAAGGATTAGCTATTACATTAATTTATGTAGATGGAACACAAGGTTGGGTTTCTACAGGTGCAGCACAGGCATCTGATATTACAGCACCAACTTTCATTACAGCAACAGGTGGAACAATAACAACTTGTGGAAATTATAAAATTCATACGTTTACAGGTCCTGGAACTTTTACAGTTTGTTCTGTTGGTAATCCATCAGGTGGACCAAATAATGTAGATTATTTAGTTGTTGCTGGAGGAGGTAGTGGAGGAAATGGTACTTACTGGGGAGGAGGAGGTGGAGCAGGAGGATATAGAACTTCTTTTCCAAGTCCAGTGGGAACTATACCAGTTACAGCACAAGGTTATCCTATTACAGTAGGTGCAGGTGGATCTGCAGGAGGTAATGGATCATCAGGATCTAATTCAATTTTTTCAACTATTACATCTGCTGGTGGTGGAGTTGGAGGAACTCCAGCTACAGGTTTAAATGGAGTATCTGGAGGATCTGGTGGTGGTGCTGGTGCATCCGCTCCTAATACAGTATATTCTGGAGGATCAGGTAATACACCTCCAGTAAGTCCACCACAAGGAAATTCAGGTGGTGCAAATGGAGCGTCAGGATATTATCAAGGAACAGGTGGTGGTGGTGGAGCAGGAGGAACAGGTGGAAATGGTAATCCTTCAACAGCAGGACCAGGTGGAAATGGTTTAGCGAATAGTATTACAGGCACTCCAGTTTTAAGAGGTGGAGGAGGAGGTGGTGGCTCTAATGCAAAAAATGAAAGCAATCCTGCTATATTAATAACTGCTGGATCAGGTGGACCAGGAGGTGGAGGAAGAGGTGCAGCAAGAGGACCAGGATATAGCCCTGTATCACAAACAAGTGCAGCTGGCACAGCTAATACTGGTGGTGGAGGTGGAGGAGCTGGTGGAGATTGTTATCAAGGTTCAGGTGGTGGTTCAGGAGTTGTAATCATACGTTATAAATATCAATAGCTATGAGTGAAATTAAAACAAATAAATTAAGTCCAAGAAAAGGGACTACGCAAACCATTGGAGACAGTGGTGATACAATTTCTATTGCATCAGGTGCAACTTTATCTAATGCAGGAACTATTTCAACAGCAGGAATAACAGGTGGAACTATTGACAATCAAGGAACCATTACAGGATTAGCTGGAGTTATTAATTGGGATACTACTGCAAAAACAACAGGATTCACAGCTGTATCTAATACAGGATATTTTTGTAATACTACTTCAGCAGCTTTTACAGTTACATTTCCAGCATCACCAACTGCTGGAGATGTTATTGCAATCAAAGATTATGCAAATACTTTTAATACCAATAATTTAACCATAGATCCAAATGGAAATAAAATACAGGGTTTAACAATTAATTTTAAGTGTACCGATGAAGGTGCAGCTTTACAATTTATCTACGTCGACGCAACGCGTGGCTGGGTTCTTACAGATGCTTCCAAGGCAAGTGATATCGCTGAAGATATTAGGTTTGTTACTGCTACAGGTGGAACAATTACAACTTGTGGAAATTATAAAATTCATACTTTTACTTCACCTGGTACTTTTTGTGTATCTTGTGCAGGAAATTCTGCAGGTTCAAATACTGTTTCTTATTTAGTTTTAGCTGGAGGTGGTTCTGGCGGCTATAATATAGGTGGAGGAGGTGGAGCAGGTGGATTTAGAGAAGGTTTAGGTTTAAATGATTCTTATACAGGATCACCATTGAGAGCTCCAACAGGAATTCCAGTTCCAGTGCAAGCTTATCCAATAACAGTTGGAGCAGGAGCAAGTGGTAGTGGAACATCTCCTGGTCCAGGAAATAAAGGGAGTAATTCTGTATTTTCAACAATCACATCTGTAGGTGGTGGAGGTGGTTCATCAAGATATTTAAATGGTGGTAGTCCTATTAATAATGGTGGTTCAGGCGGTGGAGGTGGAGTTAATGATGGATGTACTCCATCTATTATAGGTTCATTACCTGGTTTAGGAAATACTCCTCCCGTTAGCCCACCTCAAGGACAAAATGGTGGAGGTTCTCCAAGTGCTAATCCAGCTTCTGGTGGTGGAGGTGCAGGTGCAGCAGGTACAACAGGAACAGGTTCTACTTCTGGTCCTGGAGGAAATGGAGTAACAACTTCTATTAATGCAAGTCCAGTAACAAGAGCTGGTGGCGGAGGTGGAGGTGCACATACAGGAATTGGACAAACAGTAGGAACAGGTGGATCAGGTGGTGGTACTAATGGTGTAGGACCAGGTACTTCCAGTTCATCTCCAGCAAATAGTGGAGGTGGATCAGGTGGAGGAGGAAATGGTGGTGGTCAAAGTGGTAATGGAGGTTCAGGAATTGTTATTATTAGATATAAATATCAATGATAAATGTGTATTTACAAACTTTAACAAATAAGATAAAAGGAGAAACAATATGGCACACTTTGCAAAATTAGGAGCAAACGGAAAAGTTATTCAAGTGTTAACACTGGATAATAAAGATATGTTGAACGCTGACGGAGTTGAAGACGAAGCAGTAGGTCAACAATATTTAGAGAGACACAATAACTGGCCTGCTCAAATGTGGATTCAAACATCCTATAATACATCTGGAGGAAAACATTCTTCTGGTGACAATACCAAAGCATTTAGAGGAAACTATGCAGGTATTGGTTATACTTGGGATGAAGATGATCAAATTTTCTGGCCTAAAAAACCATATGCATCATGGGTTAAAAAAATCGATGAAGCTAGATGGCAATCTCCTATTGGTGATGCGCCAGAACTAACTCAAGAACAAAAAGATCAAAATACAGCTTTAACTCATAGATGGGGTTACAACTGGAATGAAGAAAATGGTTCTTGGGATTTAGTTAATTCTAAAGTCTAACACTTGACATTATTATAGAATCTTACTACATACTGTAACAGGTATGCACAAGAAAGTATTGTCAGAAATAGCACTGTATCACGGCACTATTGATATGCCAAAGTATTGGGATATTGATAGAGAAAAATTAGCGCAAGATATTTTAACATCAAATTTATTTAATAAAGAATTTCCATT
>Ga0222715_10003734_pt1 | contig 13471 bp, 18 predicted proteins | sample C33_9DmetaG_FD_165056 | JGI IMG/M metagenome (GOLD analysis project Ga0222715, IMG submission 165056) | Estuarine water microbial communities from San Francisco Bay, California, United States - C33_9D | ecosystem: Environmental > Aquatic > Marine > Unclassified | place: USA: California...
TGTTTAAACACTCCCTTTATTTAGCAAGCTTCGATTTCTTCAATTTCATTTGAATAATTAGTTTCCAAATAGCGACAAATTTTGTCCCATGTATTGTGAATAGAAGTATCGATATCAGCGACAACCCCGTCATCATCCTCATCGTCACATGTTACAGCAAAATTGCTATCTGGTTCTATTTCACCATAGCACCATGTCTGCCTGCCATCTTTTCGGATATATCTATAATCTATATCGTACATTTTAAAATATCTCCTTGATTAACTCATTAAAAAAATTAGATGTTAATATTAAGCTTGTTAGCACGGTTAACCATAATATGCAAGACCAAAACTCACTATTATTCATTATCTTAACTCCTTTATTTTTATTAGTTGTTAATTACAAAACCTGTATTATCTTTTTTCGCTTGTCCTTTAGCGTATAATGCAACCACATGGGCTTTATTATTAGGGTCCAAAAATCTTAAATCATCTTTATCACCATCAATTACAGGTAAATTCATGAAAGTTTTAGGTATATTATTTTTATCTCTAAAGACTACAGCCATATTTTTATTATACTTGATAGCATTATCAATAATCGCTTGGCTATATTCTTTATTCGCTTGGCTATATGATAGCGTTATATGGTAATTTGCTGGTAGTTTTTTAGATACTCGATTATAAACTTTTGTATAATCATAAAATTGTATGTCTGAAAATTGTTTTATAATATCAATAAAGTTTAAATCACTTGTCCCATTTAATCTCACAACGGGATTAATGCCACGTTTTAAACAGTAATTTTTAAACTTTGTTAAATCTTTAATTAGTAAATCAAAAAATTGTTTTCTATTGTCTCGATACATAACAGTTTTACGTATACGACCAGCTTTAACATTCGACATTACGCCACGGCCAGCCGTATATAGACAGGCATTACCACAATTTGCAATATGAGCCATGGGACATACGTTAAAGTTATCAATAGATTTAAACGGCGCAAGATAAAGAATGGCTGTTAGATACTCCGAGCCATCACCCTTAATTGTTTTTGCATTGTTGCCGACTCCCAATAGATTATAATTTGACATAATATTTTTTTACCTCTCTATAAACGTGTTAAAATTAAAATTGTAGCAAAAGCATAAACTAAAGCTACTATTGACATGATGCTTTCTATAAATTCCATTTTTAACCCTTTTCTTGTAAACTGTTGATTTACCTGGAAAATTTAGAGTTTAACGCTCTAAACCTTCTTTTCTTTTTCTGTAAAACTCTTTTATTTCAGAGTCTGTCATTATTTCACTTATTGAATCGGGACTAATAAACCAATTTTTTTTATTTATGCCGTAATCTAATCTAAAAACTTTAACTCTTTTAGGCGTAAAAGAAATAATCTGAAATAACTCGAAATCAACCTTTTTAGTTCTGATTATTTGACCTACTTTTAATTGTATAAATTCCATTATCTAAACTCCTTTAAAAAATTTGTTTTACTACCACCTTAAGGTTGTATCATGCTTTAAAACACAATACAACCTTTTTGTTACGGGTTATAGAGAGAGTTTAAGCAACCCACATTTCAGAACCACAACCGCAAGTAGGCTCTCCAGAGGCTTCTATTGCAGATCGTGAGGCGCGACAAATAAACCCACAATCTCCACATTCTAATTTTACCATACGAGTAGTCTGTTTTTTCTTTTCACTTCTTTTCATGCTGGCGTGTGGATATTCGCCTAATTTAACTAATAATGCCTGAGTGGCCTGTTTAAACGCCTCACCCGCAACCGTTGCTGTCATTTTACCCTCTAATCCAATAGCTAATGCAACTTTACGAAATATAGGTCCATGGTTTGCCTCTAAACCGACTAGTGCATGTATTATTTCATGTGCTAGAATGGATATAACCTCTAATTGTTGATCGTGGCCTATTTCTGAACTAATGACAATCTCAAAAGTATTATCAGCACTTAAACTGTTATTATAACATTGTCCTATTGTCTTAGTTTTACGAGATCCAATGGGCGCGCATGTGATCCTAATTTGTGGAAAGTCTTTTTCTGCGTATCCAGCCTGTTTAAACACCGTCTTAATCATACCGTCTTTAGCACGGTTTAGCCATTGTTCACGAGTGTCTGTTTTTTTAGTTGCTTTTGCTTCATCTAAAACAGACAAAGCATAATCGATGTCCATACCAACGGGTAAATTATTTTGGCTAATAGCTAACTCAATATTATTAACCAAAAATTCACTATCATTTTTAATTGCGTATTCTTTAGGTGTCATTGTAATGTTCATTATTTTAACCTTTCAAAGTTTGTTTATCTACCCAGAAAACCTCTGCTAATTTAATAGCCAGAGGTCTCTTGGATTATGTGAATTTACTTTAAGATAAAGTGGTAAATTCTGGTGGCGCTGGTCGTATGCTTAAATCATCACCCGCTGAGTTTTCCTGTAATAGTTGCGATGCGTTAAAATTAACAAGATAACCTCGCATACCTAACATTGCAGAAAACAACGGTTTACCCTCGATATCTACCCAAGGTTCACCGTCTTCATCTATTATTTTATAAATGCCGTTTCTTTTTTCGATGATATAACCAACTTTACGCAATTCTTTAATAGTTTGTTGGGTTTCTTTTTTAGTCCACATATGTACTGACATTAGTATTCTCCTTGTTCCTGTTCTGTTCTCATTGTTAAAATCACTCTTCGAGATTGTAGCTTACATTATGTTTAAACACATTGCAATAGCTTATTTGAATTTAACTACATTTAATTACATTTAATTTCTAATGTGGTCTTAAGCATATATCATGCTCTCATTCTTTTGTACTTCTCAAGACCACACTGGACCACCAAACCCCGTGAATACCAGTGTAGACCTATGCAATAATCGTGCCAACTCTGCCTCCTTTGGGTTGCATGTGTGGTCTTGTGTGGTCCAATCGCCATTGTTTACCCGTGACCACATGGGGGGACCCCTTAAAGAGCAATAGCTATTGTATATAAACCCTCAGGACCACATGAGAAGCAATTCGGACTATGTTGCAAAAGTGTCACAAAAGAGTAAAAAGATTATATAAATATTAAAAAGAAGCTAGTTTTAGCTTGACTTTGCTCAGAATCGCGGTATGTACCTAAGAAGTTAAAAAAACTTCACTGGCCCCATTGACTTAAGAATGAAAATATGCTACAATATACTTATATTGAGTTACTTAAGTACACTTAAATACAAAAGTGGTTAACTTTAAGTGTTTAACATTTAAGTTTATAACTTGTACTACTCACTTAAGTACACTTAAGTAATTGATTTGTCTTCCTATCTTTATCAACTTAGTTGAAAGACGGGTTAAAGCAAAAAGGAATAAATATTTATGTCTTCTTCTAAAGAAGAGCCAGTTAAGAAAAAGAAAAGAGGTAATCCAGCTTTATATAAAGGGATGCCTCCCTTAAATCCAAATGGTCGTACTAAAGGTTCCCTAAATAAGTTTACTAAGTTATCTAGGGAATTGATGTCTAACAAAGGTCCCGAAATAGTCCAGAAAGTAATTGATATGGCACTTGAGGGAGATAGGCATTGTCTTAAAATGTGTATGGATCGTATCATACCAACAAGCAAGGCAGTCGAAATTACACATGACCATCAGGACTTAGGTATTAACATCATAGTCGAAGGTGTTAAGGCAATCGAAAGAGAAGAGGAAGAAGACTACAAGACAATAGAAGCTGAGTACACAGAAGAAAAGTAATGGCAGAACTTAAAGTCACATTACATGATGCTCAGATGGAAATATTTAAGTCACCCAAGAGATTTAAAGTTGCCTCTTGTGGTAGAAGATTTGGTAAAAGTTACTTAGCAGCATGGGTGTTAATTATTAAAGCACTCCAAAGTAACTCTAAAGATGTATTTTATGTAGCACCTACGTTTCAACAAGCTAAGGATATTCTTTGGTCTATATTGAAGGAAGTAGGTAAAGATGTCATTAAATCAGCACACGAAAATACTGCGACACTTACTCTGGTTAATGACAGAAAAATTTATCTCAAGGGTTCGGACCGTCCCGATACTCTTAGGGGTGTGGGTCTTGCTTATGTTGTTATGGACGAGTACGCTTCAATGAAGCAAGAGGTCTGGGAGATGATCCTAAGACCAACCTTAGCAGACGTAAAAGGTGAAGCTTTATTTATAGGGACACCAGCAGGAAAAAATCACTTCTACGATCTTTGGGTAGATGCACAAAAAGAGGAAAACAAACATGATTGGGATGCTTTTCAGTTTAATTCTACCGATAATACTTTTCTAGACCCAGTAGAAATAGAAGCAGCCAAGCGTACCATGAGTACTCAGGCTTTTAGACAGGAATTTGAAGCTACCTTTGAAAATTTCTCAGGTGGTATATTTAAAGAGGAGTGGATTAAATATGTTGATGATGATGAGTTCGATAGTATCAAAAGTCAAAAGCATGGTCATTACGTCATATCAGTCGATCCGGCAGGGTTTGAAAAATCTAATAAAGAAAGAGGATTAAAGTCCTCTAAGCTTGACGAAACAGCAATTTCTATTGTTAAGATTGCAGGGGATGAGTGGTTAGTAAAAGATATTCTACACGGAAGATGGGGTATCAAAGAGACAGCACAAAAGATTTTATACGCAGCAGAAGATGTCGAAGCAACTACAGTAGGTATTGAATCAGGTGCGTTAAAAAATGCCATAATGCCTTATCTTGAGGACGAAATGAGAAGTCAAAGTAGGTGGATAAACATAACAGATGTTAGCCACGGTGGTAAAAAAAAGCAAGATAGGATAGTTTGGGCTTTACAAGGACGTATGGAACATGGTAAAATAAAGCTAAGGAAAGCAGATTGGAATCATCACTTCATAACTCAGATGTTAGATTTCCCTAGCCATTTAGCACATGATGACTTACTTGACTCACTAGCCTACATAGACCAAGTATCTGTAGCAGATTTTGCACAGTCAATAGAATTAGAAGAATGGGAACCATTAGACGATGTCGCTGGATACTAAATTAGCATATAACGATCCTCAAGCTTCTTTAAGTTCTTGGGTTGTAGATAAAGTTACACAGTGGGAAGACCACAGAAATACTAATTATCTTACCAAATGGGATGAATATTATCGTATATGGCGTGGTATTTGGGCTTCTGAAGATAAAACAAGATCATCTGAAAACTCAAGATTAGTTGCTCCTGCAACACAACAGGCCATTGAAGCTACTGTAGCAGAGCTAGAAGAAGCCATATTTGGCGGTGATAAGTTCTTTGATATACGTGACGATGTTAACGATCAAGACTCAACGGACATTAAAGTAGTTCGTATGAACCTTCAAGAAGACTTTGACAGAGCTAAAGTAAAAGATGCTATTGTCGAAGCATTGTTAAATGCAGCTATATATGGCACAGGTGTAGCAAAAATAAGTGTGGACGAAGAAGTAGGAAAGAAACTAGGTGAGTCTGCAATACCTGATACTCTTACTACGGACACTGTAGTATACGAAGAAGACATGACTACAGTTCGTATTGATCCTTTGACTCCTAAAGAGTTTGCTATTGATCCATCAGCTACTTCTATAGATGAAGCCCTAGGTGTTGCTCAAGTAGTGATTAAACCTAAGTACGAAATAATAGAAGGTATGAGGGACGGAATATACGAAGACAAGCCTATAGGAAGTTACGATAAAGCAGACTTAGGGTTTGACGAAGAAAACGATTCAAGATCAGACGATGACGATAAAGTAAAGATTACTGAGTACTGGGGAAGAGTGCCTAAGAAATATTTAAACGGAGGCCAAGGTTCCCTAGACGATCAGTTTGACTATGATGAAGATGAGCTTGTAGAAGCCGTAGTCATCATAGCAAACGATTATGCTGTTCTCAAAGCTACAGAAAATCCATACCTCATGGGTGATCGTCCTTTTGTTTCATTTCAAATGGACAGAGTGCCTAATAAATTCTGGGGTAGAGGAATAGCAGAGAAGGGCTACAATCCACAAAAGGCACTTGATGCAGAGTTACGTGCTCGTATAGACGCACTTGCCCTTACAACGCATCCTATGATGGGTGTGGACGCCACAAGATTACCCCGTGGTGTTAAGTTTGACGTTAAAGCTGGTAAGACTATTCTGACCAACGGTGATCCAAGGCAGACTTTAATGCCTTTAAACTTTGGTCAAGTAGCACAATCAACGTTTACTGAAGCAGCAGAGCTAGAGCGCATGGTACAAATGGGTACTGGAGCGATGGACAGCGCAACTAGCGGAGCAGCTAACCCTAGAAACAACACTGCTTCTGGTATGTCTATGCTTCAGGCAGCTTCGATTAAACGACAGAAGCGTACAATAATGAACTTTCAAGAAAACTTTTTGATACCTCTTATTAAGAAGTCTGCTTATAGATATATACAGTTTGCTCCTGAGCGTTATCCAGCAGGAGACTACAAGTTTGTAGCTTACTCTACTATGGGTATTATGGCTAAAGAACTTGAGACTACTCAGATGATACAGTTGTTGTCTATGACACAACAAGGAACACCTGCATTTGGTTTACTTCTTATGTCCATCTTTGAAAACAGTTCTTTAAATAACAGAGAAGAATTAAAGATGGCTATAGCTCAGGGCATGCAACCAGACCCACAAGCTCAACAAGTTCAACAGATGGTACAACAAATGGAGCTTATGAAGCTTCAGATGGAAATAGAAGAGATGAAGGCTGGAGCAACTAAAGAGATGGCTCAAGCTATGAAGATACAATCTGAAATACAAGGTACTCAATCAGAAGAAAGTATGGTTGAGAAACAAATGAATTTAGCTGAGAAGATGGCTAAGATTGAAAAACTAAGAATGGACGCACAAAACATTCAATCAGAAACAATGCGTAACATTCCTGAAGTAGAGCATTTACAATCAGAGACAATACTTAATCTAGCCAAAGCACGTATGGAACGTAAGTAATTGACTGATAGAGAATTTTTAGAGAAACGTCTAGACCTTTTTTCTCATGAAGCTTGGGACCTCTTTACAGAAGAGTTAACCTCTATGGCGGAATCATTAGAAAAAATACAAACAATAGACGATGAGAAGACCCTTTATTTACGTAAAGGTCAGGTGGATATGCTAAATATGGTTATTAATTTAGAGGAAACCACCAAATTAGCGTTGGAACAATTAGAAACCTAACTCCAACATTTTTTAACTCCATAATCTTTATAGACGGAGGATTAGTAATATGGATAGTGTAGTTGTTGAAGAACCCGTTGAAACTGCGGAACAAGCCGAGCAGTTCACAGACATTACAAAAGAGGCTCCTCAAGCAGAGGAACAACCTCAAGAAGTTGAATTACCGAACAAGTTTAAAGGCAAGTCAATGGAAGACATTGTGTCCTCCTATGAAAATCTTGAAAAAGAACTTGGTAGGAAGGGACAAGAGATTGGTGAACTCCGAAGATTAACAGACGGAATTTTACAACAGCAACTTACCACTAGTCAAAGCGGAACAGAAGTTCAAGAAGAGGAAACAGACTTTTTCGATGACCCTGACAAAGCAGTCAATAAAGCCATTGAAAGTCATCCAAAGTTCCGTGAATTTGAAGAGCAGCAAAAGGTTCAAGTAGCCCAAGCGACAACTCAACAACTTCAAAATGAACATCCTGACTACATTGAGGTCGTAAGTGATCCCAAGTTTCAGGAGTGGGTACAAGCAAGTCCAGTACGTACACAGTTATACGTTTCGGCTCATAACTACAATATTGATTCAGCGAGAGAACTCATAGGAAACTGGAAAGAACGCTCTCTGATTAATAACACTAGCGAGGCAGAAGCAAATAAAGCAACCAAAAGAGACCAAGCATTAAAAGCTGGCAAAGGTGTATCAAGGACTTCTTCAGAATCCACAGCCGGTAAGAAAATCTACCGTAGGGCTGATCTAATCAGACTCCGAACTCAACAGCCTGAACGTTATGAAGCTTTGCAACCAGAAATTCTGGCAGCTTATGCAGACGGGAGGGTTAAATAAAAACCTATAAAGAAGAAAGGGCTAAATTATGGCTTTAGGAACTGGTCAACAGACCGTAACAACCGCAGCTAACTTTATACCTGAACTATGGTCCGATGAGGTCATAGCTGGTTATAAGGCTAACTTGGTACTTGGTAACGTTGTTACTAAGATTAACCACAATGGCAAGAAAGGTGATACCATTCACATTCCTGCTCCTGTTCGTGGCTCTGCTAACGCAAAAGCAGCGAACACTCAAGTAGTTCTACAAGGTGATACACACGGAACAGTAAACTTGAGTATCAACAAACACTATGAATATTCAGTAGTTATCGAAGATATTACTGAAGTTCAGGCTTTATCCTCTCTCCGTAGATTTTACACGGACGATGCTGGATACGCTCTTGCTACTCAAGTTGATAATGACTTGTTTGCACTTGCTGAGGGCTTCCAAGGTGGTACAGTTGGTGGTACAGGTGCTTCTCTTTATGAGAAAGCAGTGATCGGTGGTGACGGAGCTACTTTATATACAGGTAACTCTTCAAACGCTTCAGACATTACAGATGCAGGTATTCGTAAGATGATCCTAACTCTTGATAATGCTGATGTACCTATGGATAATCGTTGCTTAATCATACCTCCGATTGCAGCAAACGATATGCTTGCCATTAACCGTTTTACTGAGCAACAGTTTATCGGTAACGGTGAAGCAATTAAGACAGGTAAAATTGGAAGCATCTACGGAATTGATGTATATGTATCCTCTAACTGTCCTTCCATAAATAGTGATGCACAAAGAGTGGGCATTATGAAGCATAAGGATGCTCTTGCTCTAGTTGAGCAAATGGGTGTTCGTTCGCAGACTCAGTACAAGCAAGAGTACTTAGGCGATCTATTTACTGCTGACACGCTATATGGCGTAGGTGAGCTACGTAATGACGCTGCGGTAGCTTTTGTAGTACCTGCTACATAAGTAGACTAGGAGGTCCTTAGAAATAGGGACCTCCATTCTATTTCAAAGGAGATTTAATTGCCAAATTATAATTACACATGTAAGTCTTGTGACAATGTTCAAGTAGAGTTTAGATACATGAACGACAGAAACAAAAAAACTAAATGTGTCAAATGTGGTGGTGTTTCTAAACATAGTATATCTATTCCTTCTTTAATACTAACGTCACCTGAGGATAGGTGGGCTAACGATCACGAAGTAAACGGTAACGGAATTAGGGCTAATATGTGATGGCTCATACTTTAGAATATGCTTTGGCTGATACAAGTTATGATTTAGAGCTAGATAAAATAAAAAATAAAATACAAAAGCTTTATAGAGATTTATTAGTAAAAACATTTAAAATGGCTAATCCAAACGCAACTCCTGAAGAGTTAGCTAATTTTTTAGAGAAAAACGATTTAGATTTTAAAGGTGATGGGTTTGAAGAAGAGTCAGAAGATTTAGAAAATTTACTAGATATGTTATCTAAAGAAGATGACTTAGAGTCAGTAACAGATAAAAACTTTGAGAAACCAGAAGTAGAAAAAACCAAAGAATTAAAAAGTAAATCTAAAGAAAAAACAACAGTACCTTTAACCTTATCATTAAAAGTTCCTACAGGTGGTTTATTTACTCCTAAAGATTTACATAAAATACCTAAGACTAAATCACTTAAGACACCAACAGGTAAAGTAAAAAGAGTTGTTGACGATAAACCAAAAGTAAAAACAATCGAATTAAAAGAAATTTGGGATTCAGAAAGACAAAAACTTTTAGATTTGGTTAAAGAACGAAACAAAGAATACGGGGTTATTTTGTAATGAAACCAGTAAAAGTGTATACAGCAGGTAAGTTTGTAAAAAATAAAAAATATGCTTATAAATCAGATGATGATGAAAAAAAGAAAAAAAGAAATCTGCAACGTTGGAAAGAAGAGAGGCAGAGAATATAATGAGAAGAGGAAGAACTAAACCTTTATTTAAACCTTTTCCAAAATCATCACCACCTAAGTGGTCTAAGCAAGTACTGTTTTCTAACATTTGCAATAAAAACCAAGACTACAGATCACCTTGGGACGAAGGGGACTCTGCTTTGTATGGAGACTCTAGATCACTATATGGTATTGCTACATACAGTAGCCAAAGTTAAACGGGAGATATTTAATGAGCGATTACACACTTCAAGTAAGCTGGTCAGGTAAAGATGGGTTAGCAGACTCAGACTCAGCTAAAATCATATCTGGTGCGGAGTTTAATACTGAGTTTACTTCTGTTCAGACAGCAGTTAATTCTAAATATGATTCTGCCGATTTAGGCGTAACTCTTCAACAATTTGATGCAGACACTTTGAAAGCTGACACTGCAGACAATCTCACTGCTGGTTTTTCAACAACCGTACACGATGCTGGCACTAAATCGTCTGGCACTTACACACCTGACCAAGACGATGGTAACATTCAGAGAGCTATTAATGGTGGCGCACATACCCTAGCTCCAACGGTAGATGACTGTGCGATGATAATTCAGTACACCAACAACGCTTCCGCTGGAACGATTACCACGTCTGGTTTCACCCTAGTCGATGGTGACGACATATCGACAACAAATGGAGATGATTTCTTTTTCTATCTGACCAAAGCAAACGGATTCTCACTCTTGACAGTGAAAGCTCTGCAATAATGTTCGCTTCTATCTACTCAATGCAAGGTGGCTCTAGTCTCTTTGGCGGAGACTTCTTTGCCACAGGTGGTAACACCATTACTAGTAATGGATTAAATATTGTTCACACTTTTACCTCAAGTGGCACGTTCGCTGTTGTTGCTGGTGAGACTGCTGTTGATTATCTTGTCATTGCAGGTGGAGGCGGAGGTGGAAGAAGACGAGGCGGAGGAGGAGGTGCAGGTGGTTATCGAGCATCTTTTAACGGAGAAGCATCTGGAGGTGGAGGATCAAGCGAAACTAGTCTTACCTTGGGTACAGGAAGTTACACCTGTACAGTCGGAGCAGGTGGAGCTGGATCAACCAGCGACAGTGCCAACGGTGTTATTGGCGTAGCTTCAGTTTTTGGTTCTATTAGCACTGTAGGAGGTGGCCCCGGTGCTTCAAATCTTTCTGGTGCATTCAACGGCACTGTTGGACTTGGTGGATCAGGTGGTGGAGAATCTGGAAATGGCGGTTCTGGAGACGGTGGTTCTGGTACATCAAATCAAGGTTTTGCAGGAGGTGATGCCCACGCAACTACAGCCAATGACGGTGCTGGTGGTGGCGGTGGAGGTGCTTCAGCAGTAGGCGCAAATGGTGGAACAGCTGCATCTGCCTCTGGAGCAGGCGGGGCTGGAGTAGCTTCTACAATTACAGGTAGTTCTGTAGTCAGAGCAGGTGGTGGCGGTGGAGGTGCAAATGATGGATCGACAAATGCCGCTGGCGGTAATGGTGGCGGTGGAGCAGGTTCTGGCGGAGGATCAGACGCACTACCTGTAGCTGGAACAGCCAATACTGGAGGAGGTGGTGGCGCAGGTGGAGGTAATATTAGCGTATCGCCTGACAATGGAGCGGCTGGCGGTTCAGGCATCGTAATAGCCAGCTACAGCCCAACACTAGAAGCCGCTACAGGCGGTACAATTACCACAGTAGGTAATTATAAAATACATACATTTACAAGTTCTGGCACATTCACAATACCAGCTAACAAAAGAGTACCGATTCAATACCTTGTCATTGCAGGTGGCGGTGGCGGTGGATTTGGTCATCTCAATAATTTCTCCGCTGGCGGTGGTGGTGCTGGTGGTTATAGAAGTAGTGTAATAGGAGAGACAACAGGCGGAGGCGGAGCCGCTGAAGGAACTTTAGCATCTGTCGCTGGAGATTACACAGTAACTATTGGTGCTGGGGGAGCTGGTTCAAGTTCAGTCAGCAGTACAGGCACTTCAGGAGCGAATAGTGTATTTGGTTCTATTACATCTCTTGGCGGTGGCGGTGGTGGTTCGTATTCAAGTAACACAGGAGCGGCTGGAGGTAGCGGTGGAGGCGGTGCTATTTCTTCGTCTGGCGGTGCGGCATCATCTCCGACACAAGGAACTGCTGGTGGTACTGGCGCATCTAATAAAGGTGGCGGTGGAGGTGGTTCGTCTGGAGCGGGAGTAAATGGCGCGAGTGGCGGTACGGGAGGTGCTGGAACAGCGAGTTTAATCACAGGAAGTTCAGTTACGAGAGGTGGCGGAGGTGGCGGTGCTGTTTATAACACAACGCAAGCCGCTGGTGGATCAGGTGGAGGTGGTGCTGGTAGTAAAGAAGACACCAGTACTGGCCCTACGGCAGGAACAGCAAATACTGGTGGTGGCGGAGGCGGCTCTTTTCATACAAACACTGGTGGTGCAGGTGGCTCTGGTATCGTAATCATTAGATACAAATATAAATAGGAATTAATATGAAAAAAAGTTGCGGTACGTGCAGTCATTCAATGGAGAGTCAAGCAGAAGGAGAAGTTCTGTGTATAGCAAATCCTCCTGTTCCGATTGTTACAATCCAAGGTCAGATTATTAGCATTTTTCCCTCGATGATGAAGTGGGGGAAATGTGACGCTTTTGAAAAAGGCAAAACTCAAAAACAAAACCCCCAGCCTCCAGAGATTTTGGAGCCAGAACTAAAGGTGATAAAATAATGGCACATTATGCACAGGTAAACTCAGATAACATTGTTGTACAAGTCTTAGTGATGGACAACGACATGGAGACAAATGACGGTGAACAGGCTTGTATCGATTGGCTACAAGCTAATGTTCATTCCGATGATTGGGTAAAAACAAGTTACAATAACAACATCCGAAAGCAATATGCTGGCATTGGTTTTACCTATGACTCTACTAAGGATAAATTTATAGCACCACAGCCTTTTGGTTCATGGGCTTTAGATTCTGACGATGATTGGCAGCCACCTGTTGCACACCCAGACGATGACAAAATGTATGTTTGGGATGAAGACGCTCACCAATCCGACAATTCTACGGGTTGGGTTAAAGTAGAGTAATCGAAGTGGAGATAGATGCGAAGTTGATTATAACCGTAGGTGGTATGCTAATTAGTATTGTCTCAGCAGCCACCATAGTGAAACAGAAGTTAGCTTCGGTGATAGAACAACTAAACGATATTAAATCTGATTATGAATCTAGATTAAGAGATTTAGATAAACGTACAGATAGACAAGAAAACGCTATTGATCTTAACGCACAAAAGACTCACGTACTTTCAGGAATTATGTCACCAGAAAGACTTGAGAAAAACAATAGAGAACTTGAGAAAATACTTGTTATGGCTCACACTAATGGTGATCGTATAACAAAACTTGAAAAAATGCACAACGGCAAACATCCACCAATAGAGAGTGTTTAAACATGATTACATTACTTGGTAGTTTATTAGGATTTGTTACTTCTACGGGACCCTCTATATTTAAAACATTTATGGATCAGAAACAAGATGCTA
>Ga0222715_10003736_pt1 | contig 13468 bp, 13 predicted proteins | sample C33_9DmetaG_FD_165056 | JGI IMG/M metagenome (GOLD analysis project Ga0222715, IMG submission 165056) | Estuarine water microbial communities from San Francisco Bay, California, United States - C33_9D | ecosystem: Environmental > Aquatic > Marine > Unclassified | place: USA: California...
TCAATATGCATAGAACCCAATCTGTTCACACAAAACTTGATGGCGAGATCATACTCAGGGAATCACCTGTAGATCCGGTTGTTGACCTTCCAGTCAAAGAAATGGTTTCTTTGGTTTGGGAAGAAGGCACTTCCTCTTCTAATGCATCTGTCATGGAAGAAGTGGATGCCATGTCATATGTGCCCTTTATGCATTCAAGATACGATTCTGTATAAGGATTCATCATGAGAGATTTTAATGGCAAGCTAGCAGTTGTCACTGGAGGAGCATCAGGCGTGGGTTTTGCTATTGGAGAAGCTTTAGCCAAGCAAGGTGCAAAGGTTGTTTTGACAGATATTGAAAAAGAAAGTCTTGAAAGCTCGACATCAATGCTTGCTAGTCAATCCCTAGATGTGACTTGCAAAGTTGCTGACGTTTCGAATATTGAGTCTATGCATGAGCTTGCTGCTTGGTGTAAATCTAAGCTAGGCCCTGTACATCTGCTTTTTAATAATGCTGGGGTTGCGCCTGCTGAATTATTACCAATATGGGAGACCAAACCTAATGATTGGCAATGGGCATATGGAGTCAATGTTATGGGAGTGCTTCATGGTATCCAAGCATTCGTTCCAGCCATGTTAGCTCACGGAGAAGAATCCAGAGTAATTAACACATGTTCTGGTAATGGAGCATTTATCAATCTGCCTTCCACTCCCATTTATACATCATCCAAGGCCTCAGTCTCAAGTATTACAGAGGTATTGAAGCTTCAACTTGAGCAGGCTAATGCCAATGTTAAAGTCTCGATTCTTTTTCCAGGGCCGCATACGGTGAGGACTAAGCTATTTTCTGCTGAACGCAACCGTCCTGAGGAATTAGCTAGAGACCCAAATGCACCTGAGCACCCAATATCTTCTGTAGAGGATATGCTTGAAATGATGAGCTCAATGGGCATTGAAATGGAAACCACTGAGCCTGAAGAAGTCGCTTCATTTTGCCTATCTCAAATTCAAGAGGAGAAGTATTGGATTAATCCTATCAATGAAAAAAGTGAACAAGCCTTTAAGGATAGAGTTGAATCCATAATTGCTCGCAGTGATTTACCAAACCCTAATATTTTTTAATTAAAGAGCAAGATGAGCGTTCAAACTGTTGATCATTTTTTTAATCCGTCGTCGAAAGAATTTATTCATGACCCGGTGCCGACTTTAGAAAAACTCTCTGCAGAGTTTCCTATTTCCCGCTTTGATGCTTGGCAAGCATGGTTGGTCACGGGGCATGCAAACATAATTAAATGTTTATTGGATACAAGGCTTTCAACTGATTTCAATCTTTGGGAATATGCGCCCCCAAAAAAACCCATTGAAGAAATGGATGCTTTTGAAAAACTCATGAATAATAATTTATTTTTTCTTGATAGAAAAAATCATTTAAGACTAAGAAAATTAGCCCTTCCAGCATTTTCTCCTAGAATTATGGAGAAAATGAAAGAAAGATTTGCAGTTTTAGTTAAAGAGCGATTTGATGAGATAGGTACACCCACATCATTTAACTTCGCTGCAGAAATTGCTGAAATCATTCCAACCCAAGCAATAGCAAGTTTAGTAGGAATTCCTAGAGATAAATTTCCTATCTTTGATTCTTTGGCTTACGGCGTTGTGAGAGGTATTAATCCGATGTTAACTCCAGACGAGAGAAAGGAGGCTATTAAAGGAGTGCCGGAGGGTTTAGCGCTGCTCAACGAACTGATTGACGAGAGAAGGGCTAACCCTGGCGATGATTTTTTATCAACTCTTATACTAGCTGAGGATGAAGGGTCCAAGCTATCTAATTTAGAAATGTGCGCATTGGTTGGTGCTGTTCTCGGTGCTGGCTCAGATACAGCGGTGGATCTGCACAGTTACTTGATCAAAAATTTACTTCAACATCCCGATCAGTTTAAATTACTTAAAGCTAATCCAGGTCTTGTTCAAGGAGCTATCTCTGAAACTTTAAGATATGAGTCTTCAGGAAAAACTGGTTTAGCAAGATATGCTTCAGAGGATCTAGAGATAAATGGCTATAATGTTAAAAAAGGTCAAATGGTTCAACTTATCACAAGCACTGCTGGCATGGACTCATCAATCTACAAAGATCCAAGAAAATTTGATATTCAAAGAGATCATGATAAAAGCATATCTTTTGGCCAGGGCCCTCATTATTGTATCGGCGTTACATTGGTTCGCTCGCAAACAGAAGTAATGTTAAAGGAATTATTTAAACGATTTCCCAATCTTAGTCTCGGTGATAATGTTGTTTATGATTATAATCATCACAATGCCCGACGAATGGATGTCATGATGGTCAATACCAACCTTGGTGATTCAATCTGATCAGCTTTAAGGTTTGATTTTTAAAAATTAATGAGTACTTACGAAGAAAGAGGTATTACTCACTTAGACTTGCATGGTATTAAGCATCAAGATGTTGAGCTTGTAATCATAAATTTTGTATATGAGTATCAAGATTCTCTTCCTCTAATTATTATCTGTGGTAATAGCAATAAAATGATAGAAATCTCAACTCAGGCACTTAATTCTTCTAACATCTCATACTCATTTCCAAGGTTTGGAATTATTAGGATTGAAGGCATAAACTAATACAGACTATTGCAAATAATTTTTTAATAAAATCAAGTTGAGGGTGAAAAAATCAAGCTTTTTTGAGATAATGTTTCAGTATTTTATACTTTTATATTTAGGGGAATTTTATGAGTAATTTTAGAATTGGATTTATGGTATTACCATTGATATTTGCTTTGAATGTCAATGCTCAAGCAGTTGGGATGCTCGAAGAAATTGTTGTAACAGCGCAAAAGAAGGAAGAGAGTCTTAAGGATACACCGATTGCCCTAACTGCAATTACAGAATCTGCAATTGAGGATTTAGATATTGCAAACGTAGTAGATTTAGCTGGCATGGCACCAAATGTTCATATCATCAATACGCCATCTAATAATACAGCTGCAACCATTGCTATCAGAGGTGGAGTTACAATAAATCCCGCAATCACCTGGGAGCCAACAGTTGGGATGTACTTGGATGGAGTCTACATAGGTAAAGGGCAGGGAGCTATTTTTGATGTTGCAGATCTAGAAAGAGTTGAGATTTTACGGGGGCCTCAGGGCACTTTGTATGGCAGAAATACTCTTGGTGGGGCCATAAACTTAATCAGTAAAAGACCTTCTGGTGAAGGCGTGTCTGCAAAAGTTACCATTGGAAATTTTGGTCTAAAGCAAAGCCAACTGATTGCTGATTATCAAACAGGAAATAGTGTGTTTACAAAATTAGTCCTAAATAAAAAAACACGGGGTGGTTATGTGCAAAACGCTGATGCACCTTACCAAGCAGCTCAGGGAGTGGTTCCTAACACTGTTGCTGATCACAAAGAACTAGAAACCATTGATTCAAATGGATACAAATTAGCAATAGCCTATGAAGGTGATAAAACAAGCTTTAATCTGACGTTTGATGAAACCGATCAGGATAACGTTCCGCCGTTTGCACAGCTAACAAATACAATTCCCAATTGGAGTTCTGCATTTGGTGTTGGCGCCTCAGCTCTAACTGGTGGTTTGCAGTTATGGCCAATTGAGCTTTATGCAAATGATAAACGTCAGGGCTATGCTCACATTAATACTCCTACTTATGAACGTTCAGTTGTTGAAGGAAGAAGTTTTACTATTTCTCGAGACACTGGTCTTGGTGAATTAAAAGTCATTTGGTCAAAACGCAAAACAGCATGGGATGATCGATTGGATCTTGATGGTGGACCATTCCCAATAGCTGATACTGAAAGACATACCAAGTATGATGCAGAGACCATAGAGGTTCAATTGAGTGGCTCAACAGATAACATGGAATATGTCTTTGGATATTACGCGCTTGAAGATGATGCATATACTGCAAATCCCCAATCATTCTTTGGGGGAGGCAGCATATTTGCTCAAAATTACTCAGGAACTTCTGAAGCAGAGGCTCTCTTTGGACAAATCACCTGGGCCATAGCAGAAAAGTGGGATTTAACTATTGGTGCTAGAAAAACTGAGGAGGATAAAACTGGTTTTAAAGAGTATGTGGGCATTTTCTCGCAATCCGGACAAGGCAGTTTTGATGATACTAGCGGAACCTTTATACTTTCCCATGATTACAGTGAAAACACTAATTTATACTTTAAATTGGCCGATGGTTTCAAAGCAGGCGGCATTAATGCTGAGGCCCCAACTCCTTTCGAGGCATTAAAGCCCTATGCACCCGAAACTGTAGAATCAACAGAATTTGGTCTTAAAGGAATATATTTTGACAATCGTATGATGCTCAATGTGGCTTATTTTGATAATGAGCATGATGACATGCAAATTTCTTATTTCACAGCAGATGCAGCTGCTGCCTCACAAGTCCTTAATAATTCCGCTGATATCTCAGGACTTGAGATAGAAACAACATCTATTATCAATGATACAACAAGATTGATGGTTAATTTGAGTACACTTGACTCTGAATTTACTGGCAATCAGGTAGCTAGTGATGGGTATCTTCTTGAGCAAGTGCCATATTCTCCTAAGGAAACTTTGTATGTTTCTTTGGAGAAAGATTATGGTAATTATCGCATGCGCCTAGACTATAGCAGAATTGGTGAGCATCCTACCTTCCCATACAGCTCAAAAGATCCTCGAGCTGCACTTACTAATTTAGACTCTAGGGGGATTGCCGATTTTAGGTTACTGACAGAGCCTATGGAAAATATGCAGTTAAATTTTTGGATTAAGAATTTGAGTGATAAACATCATCGAATGAGTGCTATTCCATTTGGGCCAGCGTTTGGTCAGTTAACCGTTAGCTATTTCAATGCTCCTAGGACCATTGGACTGGATTTACATTATAAATTCTAATATTAGAATATAATAAAAGCCTCGGTATCATCCGAGGCTTTTTTTTGTAAAAAAATTATGGACAAAAACTGGGAAGACATATTAAAACTTGACAGCCAACTCACTGAAGAAGAAAGGATGATTCGTGATAATGTCCGAGAGTATTGCAAAAAATCTCTAATGCCCCGCATTTTAGATGCGAATCGAAATGAGACCTTTCATCCTGAGATCTACAAGGAAATGGGTGAGCTAGGCATTCTTGGTGCAACCATCAAAGGTTACGGATGCGCTGGCGTTGGTTATGTTTCATACGGTTTAATTACTCGAGAAATTGAGAGAGTCGACTCAAGTTATCGATCTGCATTTAGTGTGCAGTCGTCGCTAGCCATGTATGCTATTTATCAGTTTGGCTCAGAGGCACAAAAAGAAGATTTACTGCCACAGATGGCAAATGGTAATTTAATTGGATGTTTTGGCTTAACTGAGCCTGATGCTGGATCTGATCCTGGTAGTATGGGTTCAAATGCAAGAAAAGTTGAAGGAGGTTATAAACTCAATGGATCTAAGACCTGGATAACCAATGCACCGGTTGCCGATGTATTTGTAATATGGGCAAAAGATGAGCAAGGAGTATTAAGAGGCTTTATAGCTAGAAAAGATTTCAAAGGCCTTGATACCAAGATTTTACAAGGTAAGTTTGCTCTGAGAGCATCAATCACTGGTCAAATTTTTATGTCAGATCTTTTTATTCCTGATGATCATGTTTTACCATTGGCTCAAAGTTTTAGAGGTCCTTTTTCTTGTTTAAACATGGCAAGATATGGCATAGCTTGGGGAGTTATGGGCGCGGCTGAATTTTGCTGGCATGCTGCACGTCAATACACGCTAGACAGAACTCAGTTTGGTACACCTCTTGCTGCTAAACAGTTGATACAAAAAAAATTAGCAGACATGCAAACAGAAATTGCATTGGGTTTACAGGCTGCTCTACGAGTTGGAAGGTTGATCGATGATGACCAGTTTATTCCTGAAATGATATCTTTAATAAAGCGCAACAACTGTGGCAAAGCTCTAGATGTCGCGAGAATGGCTCGAGATATGCATGGTGGAAATGGAGTCATAGATGAATATCATGTAGTCAGACATTCAATGAATTTAGAGGCTGTAAATACTTATGAGGGCACTCATGATATTCATGCTTTGATACTTGGAAATCTTCAAACCAACATTGCAGCCTTCGAGTAATACCTCTGAGTTCATTATGACAACTGAAAAATATACCCTTAAGCAGGCAAAAATAGCCAAACGATTAATTAAGTATTTCGCTAAATTTCAAGCTAGTATTTTTTTATTATCCAATGGCAAGATATGGAATAAGTGGCCTGGGGGTTATCCAATTATGGTGGTAGAAACTAGAGGTGCAAAGTCCAATAAAGTAAGAAATATCCCTCTAATTTATGTTCATCAAGAAGGCATGCCAATATTAGTTGCCTCACTGGGTGGGATGCCTAAAAACCCAAACTGGTACTACAATGTTAAAGCACATCCAAAGGTAAAGATTTCTACTGTATCTGGACATGGGAACTATCTTGCAGAAGAAGTGTCCAAAGAGAAAAAAGATGAGTTATGGCCTCTAATCTGTAGTTTCTACCCTGACTATGAGACCTATCAAAATAATACATCCAGAGAAATACCTGTATTTTTATGCAAAAAAATATGAACATCATTGAAGTTAAAAATATAACCAAGCATTACTCCCTGGGAACTCAAACAGTGGAGGCATTAAGAGGGATTAGCTTTGATATAAAGCAGGGCGAATTCATTGCCATCATGGGTCCCTCTGGATCTGGAAAGTCAACATTAATGAATATCATAGGATGCCTAGATAGCCCTACCGGTGGAACCTATCACTTAAATCAAAAAGAGGTTAGCACTCTTGAAGGAGATGAGCTTGCAGGAATTAGAAATAAAGAAATTGGATTTGTATTTCAAAATTTCCATCTATTAGCGCGAAATAGTGCCCTAGATAATGTTATGCTGCCTTTAAAATATGCAGGAGTAGACAAGGAAGATCAGTTAAAAAGAGCTAGCGATGCTCTTACTCAGGTGGGACTGGAATCAAGAATGGATCATCAGCCATCAGAACTTTCTGGAGGGCAACAACAAAGAGTTGCCATAGCTAGAGCTTTGGTAAATAATCCTGCTATCCTATTTGCCGATGAGCCTACTGGTAATTTAGATAGCCAAACTGGGCATGATGTCATGCAACTTTTTCACAATTTACACCAACAAGGCCAAACGATTATCCTGATTACCCATGAGAATGAGGTAGCTGAGGAAGCTCAAAGAACAATATTTATTAAAGATGGTTTGATAGAATCAGATATAACAAAGGAACAATTATGAATCACTTTTTATTTAAAACCTTAAGCATCTTTTTGTCTACTGCATTGATTGTTGGTTGTGGTGGAGGTAAAAAGGAAGAAGAATTTAAATTCTATGCTCTAAAAGAAGCAGGATCTCAGCAATTAGAGCTTACCGTTGAGGCTTCAGGGACCGTTGAGGCTATTTCTTCCATTGAAATTAAGTCAAAGGCATCTGGGCAAATTCTTTTTTTAGGAGCTGAGATAGGGGATTATGTAGATGCAGGCGTTGTTCTAGCAAGAATAGACCAAAGAACACCAACAAATACATTGGCTCAAGCTAATGCAGATTTAGAGGTTGCTAAAGTACGTCTAAGCAATGCTAAAAATCAATTTGAGCGCTCCAAAAGATTGCATGATGAAGGTAATATCTCTGATAAATCATTTGAGGATGCTCAGGAATCCTTCTCTTCAGCAAGAGCTCAACTTGTAAGAGCGGAAGTATTTTTAGAAAATGCTCGAATAGCTCTAGATGATACAAGCGTTCGATCTCCAATTGCTGGAACTGTTATAAGTAGGCCTGCCGAAGTCGGCCAAGTTATTACCTCCCCAACGTCTGCTGTGGGTGGCGGAACTTTATTGATGGAGATGGCTGATTTAAATAAAGTTAGAGTTAGAGCATTAATTGATGAAATCGACATTGGAAAAATCAGTCTTGGTCAAGAGGTGACATTAAAAGTTTCCGCTTACAGGGATAAAAAATTTGTGGGTGTTGTATCTAAAATCGAACCCATGTCAAAAGTTGATCAAAATGTTACAACTTTTCCAGTATTGATAGATATAGAAAATAAAGACAATTTATTGCTCATTGGAATGAATACTGATGTTGAAATTGAAATACTCAATGAAGAAGTTGCGTTGGCCTTGCCTGCTGCATCACTTAGAACAAGGAAGGATGTTGTTTCTGTGGCGCAATTGCTTGGGATTCAAGAAAATGAATTAAATGATTTCTTAGCAAAAAAAGTTGAAGGTGAAAATTTTGATGCCTTTATTGTTTTAAAGCAAACCAAGAAAGGCGCAAAGCCGGTTTGGGTTAAAGTTGGAAAAACTGATTTGAACTTTGTTGAGGTCAAACAGGGAATTGATCCTAATGAGGTGGTATTTGTTCTGCCCAGCGAGGGGCTTATTAAATATCAGCAAAGATTTTCTGAAAGAATCAAAAGTAGATTTGGTTAATCCATGATATTGCAAGAATCTATTACTACTGCACTTGATTCAATTAGAGCAAATTTGTTGAGATCTTTGCTGACCACTATAGCCATAGTTATTGGAACTGCATCCGTAATTGCAATGGTTGGTATTGGTTCAAGCGCGCAAAGAGCAATCGATGATTCAATCACCAATTCATCGGCTAGAACTTTAGTCGTTTACCCATCAAGAGGGCGTGGAAGCCAGAACATAAGCACTGCGCCACTATCAATCTCAGATGCCGATGCTTTGATGAAAGATAAAGAAATCAAATGGAGAGTGGCACCAGAAATTCGAGGTAGCCAATCACTTAAATTTCAAAATGAAAGCATCAGCACTCAAGTTATTGGCGCAAGATATGATTATTTAAGTATTCAAGGTTATGAAATTGATGGAGGGGAATTTTTTACTGAGAGAGACGATCTTGCAAGAAAGCGATATGCTGTTTTGGGCTCAAGCGTTGGCACAGAATTAAAGACTTCATCCAAAGCGCTTATAGGCAAAGATATTGATCTTGGTGGAGTGACATTTAAGGTCATAGGTGTTGTTGCATCTGAGGGATCATCAGGTTGGTCTAATCCAGATGAGCAAATTTATATACCTTTATTGACTGCATCTGACAGAGTGTTCGGTAGAGATAGGGTTGATGCCATTCGAGTAGAGGTTCCTAATACTTATACGCCTGAAGAAGCAATGATCTCAATTGAAAGAGTGCTTCGAAGAGAGCATGATATTGGACCGGGGGAAGAAAATAATTTCAGAATTAATGACTGGGCTCAATTCACTGATTTGCAGAAACAAGCAACTGCAATTTTTGCTACTCTTTTAATTGGTATTGCTGGTATCAGTCTTATGGTTGGTGGTATTGGTGTAATGAATATTATGCTGGTCTCTGTAACTGAAAGAACAAGAGAGATCGGATTAAGAAAAGCTCTAGGCGCAACTCATAAGGCTATTCTCCTGCAATTTATTATTGAGGCTGTAACCCTTTGCATTATTGGTGGCATCATTGGTGTTATTTTTGGATCCTGTTTGTATTTCTTGGTAACAGTCTTCCAAGATTGGGTCTTTACTATTCCTGTTTCAGCTATTATAGGCTCGGTGATGTTTTCAGCTTTTGTTGGATTGTTTTTTGGTATTTGGCCTGCAAGAAAGGCAGCTCAATTGGAGCCAGCAGTAGCCCTCCGATACGAATAAAATATGAAAATTATTCAATTGCTTCCCGAGTTAAAAGTCGGTGGGGTTGAGCGCGGAACTGTAGATCTTTCTGATTATCTTACAAATCTTGGTCATGATTCTGCCGTGATCTCATCTGGCGGACAGCTTGTAAATGTGCTGACTGCTCATGGTGCCAGACATTACCAACTTCCAATCGCAAAAAAAAACTTTAGAGCTTTGTCTCAAATTAGTAACTTAAAAAAAATTTATCATGATTTTCAGCCAGACATAGTTCATGTTAGATCAAGATTTCCTGCATGGATAAATTACTTTGCTTTAAAAAATTTTACAGGCAAAAAACCCATCGTCATCTCTACATTTCATGGTTTATATAGCAAACCTTTTTATAGCAAATCTATGTCCTATGCAGATGAAATCATTGCTATCTCGAAAACTGTTCAAGACTATATTCTGGAAAACTATGATGTGAATGAATCTAATGTACATTTAATTTATCGAGGTTGCGATCTTCAGGATTTTAATCAAGCACCTTTAAGTGAAGAATGGAGAAAAGTCTGGTTTAAAGAGTTTCCTCAAACTAAAAACAAAATCATTCTCTGTCTACCTTGTAGGGTCACAAGTTGGAAAGGCATAGAGAGCTTTATTGATCTTTTTTCTCGCATGGATGGCTCGAGATTTCATGGAATTATTCCTGGCCCTGTTGCAAGGAATAAAAGCGCCTATTTCAATTCATTAACTAAACAGATCAATGAAAAAAAACTTGCTGATCATATTACTTTTTGTGGGCCAAGATCAGACATTGCTGAAGTTTATAAAATCTCAGACATTGTCATGAATTTATCCTCTAAACCTGAGCCCTTTGGCAGAACAATTATTGAGGCTGCAGCATGTGGGAGCCATGTGATGGGCTGGGATAGGGGTGGAGTGAAAGAATCCATTAACTCAATTAATCCAACTGGTTTGGTTGAGTATGGAAACGTCGACATGCTTGCCAAACAAATTGATCAAGTTTTAATTAGCTCACCACCTCAAACCATACCCAAGCAGTTTACAAAAGAATTTTTAGCCAAGGCAACATTGAATATTTATGAGGAGGCTTTAAGCAAATCCTCATAAATCTCTTTTGTTTTTTTTGCTGCGCTTGATATTGAATAATTTTCAATCAAAGCTGCTTTTACACCTTCCATATTTAATTGACTTAAGAAAGGCACCATTTCTTCTAGCAAAATTTGCAAGCTCTCTTGCTTACCAGGCTTTGATAAACATTCCTGAGGAATCAAATCAGGGATGATTCCAACTTCTGATCCTAAAACTGGTATCTCATGATTAATAGCCTCTAGTACAACCCTGGGACCTCCTTCTCTATAGCTTGATACAATAAGACCTTTGGCAGTCTTATATTTATCTTCAATGGAGTGGTAATTACAATTTGTTGCAAGGTTAATACGATCTGAAAGCCTTAATTCATGGATTAGTTGTCTAAGCTTTTCTTCTTCTGGACCAGAGCCTATTATTTCAAGCTGTTCTTTGATATTAACCCAGCTTTTAATGAGTTGATCAAAACCTTTAACTTTTTCAAGTCTACCTATAGCAATGATGGGTCCAGTCCTTGAAGACGGAGTGCCAACATGCGATGGGTTGAACCAATTAGGGATGTAAGTACTTCGAGGGATATTTTTAATAAGCAGTTTATTAACACCTATTACCGCATCCAGCTTGGTAAAAACATGATTATTTTTTTTATGACCATGTATTGTTGCAACAACTTTAATACTGCTAAAAATTTTTATTCCTCTTCCTATGGTGCTAGCTTTGGCACCATGACAGTGCAAAATAGAGATATGATTTCGGTGCAAAAATTTAATTAGTTTGTAAACGTTGTATGGAGAATATCTTGAACCAATATTCAATGATTTGGTTTCTATACCTTTCATATGATGACGAATAGATTCATCGCATACGATAACTTGATCAGATACATCTGACATGAACGATGATAGCTCGTAAACATGTTGCTCAATCCCCGCAAAGATTTGGCTCGATATTAAATGGGCAATTTTCATTTTTATTGATTTATAAATTTCATAATAGAAAAAGCTACCTTTTCAACCTCTGCCAACGGCTCAAAATGCACAGATGGTCTTTCAATCTTTGAAATCTCTAGGCCTGAACTGTTATTGGATCTACTGACTGTTCCCACTCGCATAGACTGGACCAGTTCATTCATGGAGTCTCTAATTTTTTTAGTTCCAAAAATTCGTCTGTAGCTAGGGTCTTCTATTTGCACTAAATAAGTTTGACCTTGAGTAGAAAGAGCTTCAAAGACAAGATTTGCACTATCAGGAGTAACAAATTTTAAAGCTGATTCCTTCAGGCTATCTTGAAACACATCAGAAGCAGATAAATCAAAGTGAACTAGCTTTGCATTTTGATAATTGTCCAGATTACCCTTTAATTTAAAGTTAAGCTCTTCAGGAGTTCTACGAGAGTTAAAAATTTTAAATTCATGCTTTGGATGCATGCTTAAAATATAATGAATGTGATTCATTAAAATCTCTTGATCAAATTTATAATGCTTGCTTGGTCCTCCGATAGCTATTAGTGCTTTGCTCTTATCTGCAGTTTCATGAGATGTAGAGGCTAGAGAGCCCTGAAATGAAATAACGTTTTTAGGAAAATGTCTTTTTCGAAAATCATGCTCTGGAGCAATAACTAAATCAAAGGAACTTAATTTGTAACTGGGACGAAGCACAGCTATTGAAAATATATTTTTCTTGATAAGTTTTTCTAAGTATTTTTTTGCATCAAGAATTCTTGAATAAACATCATGGCCAGCACCTATTAGCATTGTAGAATCATTAAATTGATGTTGATCATGAAGCAGCTGTGATAAATCTTTTTGATGAGATAAATTAATGATAAATAGAGAGAATTTCATCTCTTTTTTTAGCTGATCTAAAAGGGCTTGTACCTGCTTGAGGTGCCCAATTTTAGAATCTTGAAACCAGTAAACGTTCATTAAATTTTTACTTATTATTAGATATGTTTAAAATACCCTTTCTGATAAGCCTTGTGAAGGAAATATAGCTACAAAAAGTTCTTTTAATGAGTTCAAAAATCTCCAATCATCAAATGGCTATGGATCTTATTTCTCAGTACGGCGATGATGCTGAATCAATAGCTATGTTGAGGGCAGCAGAACATGCTGCAAACCTTAATACAGAAGAGTGGCTTATTTGGGAGAGGGTTATTCTAGAGATTCAAAGCATAAACACTAATCCAAGTCTTCAGTAAGTTGCTGACTAAAAAGGAGCGAGCGGGTATGGCTAACCCGCTCTAATTGGTTTTAGGGAAAATTTTAGAGGAAAATTTAACCAACTTGATTATATGACAAACATATTTAAAGAAAGTTCATATTCAATGCATGTTATACATTTGCTGTATTTTTTATGTTATTTGGAGATATAAAAATAATAAGCAATAAAATATTGCTCCAATACCCAAGCCAAAACCTAGCGGAAGCTCCTGATCTTTGTCTTTGCTGACAGAATATAGTAATAAAGTAATACATGATCCAATTAGGAGAATTGGCCCAATTGCTGAGGCACCAAAAATAGATCCTATACCTCCCAGTAACAAGAAATCACCAGATCCAATTCCATCTCTTGATCTAATTATTTTATAGACTTCATTAATGCAGAATAATAATCCATAGCCAAAAATTAATCCAAGCAAAGAGTCTAGCGGAATTGTAAAAAAACCAGTTGAGATATTCAGGATTAATCCAGAG
>Ga0222715_10003738_pt1 | contig 13466 bp, 10 predicted proteins | sample C33_9DmetaG_FD_165056 | JGI IMG/M metagenome (GOLD analysis project Ga0222715, IMG submission 165056) | Estuarine water microbial communities from San Francisco Bay, California, United States - C33_9D | ecosystem: Environmental > Aquatic > Marine > Unclassified | place: USA: California...
ACTCGCTCGGAGCGCCGTTTGCAATTCCGCGTCCTCGCCGTCGCCGTCCCCGCCGCTCGACAAAACTTCACCTTGCGCGGCGCGATTCATCGCTCGCTCAGCCGCCAAACGTGCGCGCCCATTTGCTTGTGCGCTTTCAGATTCACTCGTCGCCGCCATAGCCTCCTCTTCCGAAAACCAACGCCCATTCTCGCTCGTTTGTCCAGTCATGTCTGGCAACGTCGTCGACGTCAAGTCGCGGACGATGAAAATCGAATACCCATCCACCTCGAGCTGTCGCAAAAAAGCGCTCAAGTAAAACTCCCCAATGCGTTTCGGCGCCACGGCGAGTGAATTCAAATCCCACCACCCCCCGGACCCGGATATTTTCCTCAGCGCGAACCAGTGTCGTTCGAGGTTGCACACGAAAGCCATCTCTCGATTGGCATCCTCGCGCGCCGCACCCTCTTTCGGATGCGCCAACGAACTGAGCGTCAACCCGAACACGTCCAAGGCTTTGGATAGCACTTGAATGCTGAAATTTCCGCTCTCGTCGACGTTTTCGCTCGCGTTTGGGCGAGTTGAGCCACCGAGTAACGACCGCTCGGCGGCGTCGAGCTCGAGCCCAATCGCGGACAAGTCGGGGGCGGAAAAGTACGGGCCTTGGAGTAACGCATTGAGCGCGTGTACGCCGCAGAGCTGATCGCGTTGGCGCTCGTGGTAGATGAGGCGACTCGTCATGCGGCGAAGAATGGAGAGGTGTGCGGCGTGTTATTATTGCAAAAAAGAAAAGGCGCGTTTCATACGTATACATACGCTCACGCCTTGAGCTCGACCAAGTCCTTAGTGCCGAGCAATTCAAGACGTTCGAACGCTGAGGCAAAGTCTTTGAAGAATAAATCTTGACCGCCCTTCTTATCGGCGTATTTGTCGACGTAACGCTTGAATTTTGGGTCCTTGACGAGCGCGATGTCGCTCGGCAACATCATCAAGTTGCCGCTCGGGTCCTTGTACTGAAATTTCCCAGTCTCGAGATTGGGTTCCCATTTCAAGCCTTTGAGAAGGACAAAGTAGGAATTGTTGAACAACAGTGGGGTGCCAGTCCACGGTCCGACGTAGCCAGACGCGTCGGCGTGGCATCGACCGAGCGCGTGCGCGCCAGAGAGCGCGACGATGTCCTTGTCGTCGAAGCCCATGCGATAAAAGACGTCTCGCAAGCCCTTTTGCGTCTTGGGACCCGGGCCATCGCCCTTGTCCGCGGCAGGTAAGCGTCCATCTGGGGTCACCGCAGAAGGATCGAGCTCGTCCACGCGTCCGTAAGAAAACTTGAGCTTAGGTCCGCCCATTTCCTCGATGGCCACCACGCCGACGTACGCGATGAGATCCGCCCAGGAAACATCCGGGTGACGCTTCTTAATCGGTTCAAGCTTCTTCACCGCCTTATCGAGCCCAGCGTTACCACCGTGCGCGAGTTCTTCCTTAAACCGAATCGTACCACCGCCCGAACCGCCAGTGTTCGTCATTCGATCGTACGTCCCGGACGAGTGCCACGCCAAGCGCACCATCGTCGGCCCGAAATCCTTGTCGCGCGCCATGAGCTTCGTAATATCCACGCGAAGCGCCGCGAACGACGCCTCAGGGGTCTTCACCGCCGACGCTGGTTTTTTCACAGCCTTGGTCGTCGTCGTCGTCGTCGTCGTCCTCTTCGCCGGCTCGGAATCGACGCCAACCGCCGCGCCGCCCGCCTCCTCGCGCTTGGATTTCGGCACAAACTTCGCCTGCGCCGCACCCAGCGGGCTCACCGGCACCGCCAACGCCATCAGCGCCATCAACGACTGACGACGACTCGGCGTCATCGCGTCCCAAACCCCCGTCGCGTCCTCATCCGCGCTCGCGCGCGCGCGAAGACACGACGCGCGACGATGCGGTCCCGGCTGCGGCGCGATCGATCGCGTGCGCGCGACGGCGCCCGACGGTGCGCGCGCCGTCGATGCCGTCGTCCAAAGCGGTGTGGTGAGCATTTATTGTATCGTAGCGTGCGATATGCGTGCGATGCGATGCGATGCGATGCGTGGCTGTCGCGGTGTGACGACGGTTCGAGTGAGGATTAATCCAGTTGAACGCGGTGACTGGCTGACGTGGCACCGCTTTTTGGAGCGCCTATACGTAAGTCCTATGCGTGACAAGCTACGACGACTAGGTGTGATGGTCTATCTATGACGAGCTCTTTCGAGAGAGAATGATGATGTACGCGTGTTCTATGGGGGTAAGCCACCGCGACGACGAAGGAGCCGACGTTGTTCGGCGTCGTAAGCGGCGGAGCGCGCGGCGGCGCCCTCGGCGCGCAACGCGGCTTTGGTTTTGGGGAAGAAACCTGAAGGGGCGACGATTGGGATGCCGTCGGTGTTGTAATGGATTTGAACACCGCTTGCGTTGATGGTGGAGGAGACGCCATCGGTGGTGGTGGAGAGCGCACCGGGGGCGCCTGAGGCGGTACCGGCGTCGCGCTTGGCTTTGAGGTTGGCGCGGGCGAGGGCGAGCGGCACCGGTCTCGCCGACGTCACCACGCGCTTGGCGTCGACGTCTATGGACTTTTCTTGTAAATTTTCCATAAACTTGTACGTTTTTGCATTTCTCGTCGGCCAGTCGTTGTTTGGAAATAACGCTCGGAGCCAGCAATCGCGGTTTTGCACGCGAATGTCCTCCGCTGAATCGAGCGGGGAGTCTTCGAGGCGCTTGACGGCGTCGAATCCGGCGCGAATGTGCGTCGACCATTCGTCGCGCACGTCGCGAATCAAGCTCTTCAGCGCCACCTTATCACGTTCGCCCATGGTTTTATCCAAATTTGTAGCGTAAACGTACGCCAAGTCTTTGGGCGTTTTCCCTCGAGACACCGGAAGTCCCTTTGAATAGGCGAGAATTTCCTCCAAATCATCCCCGTCGACGGCTGGGGAATACCCAAACAAGTAATCCAAAACCTTTTGAATCGGTCGTGGATGGAACTGCACCATGTAGAAACAATGCTTAACGATGCCTAGAATAGATTCGTCACGCGGATCCGGCGTGGGCTCGTTCGCGGCGGCGTTCGCCCACATCGGAACCGCGCCGCTCGACGTCCCAGCCTCCATCGCCGCCGCTCGTAATCGCTCCTCCTTTGACACGCGCTCGTATTCTTCTTTCGGCGTCTCGAGTAAAAACCAAGGTTTATGTGGTTTCTCTCGCTCCTCCAACTCTCTCGCCGCCCTTACCGCGTCTCGTCCGCTCAATTGCGTCTCTTGAGCCCGACGTCGCGCCATTCGTAAATCCGCCTCGGCGCGTCTCGCCACCTCCTCCGTCATCCTCATCACAATCGCATCATGCAACCTCTTATCAAACACCGCGCGCTGAAACGCACTCTGTACCGAACCAGGCTCCAACCTCGACGCGCTCCGCCGCGACGCCACCGACGCCGCCGCCTCCGCCTTGGCGTCCAACGCCCGCGCCGTCGCCCGCGCCGTCATCGCCCGCACCGCCTCTCGATCAATAACCACCGCACCATCCCCCATCGTCATCGTCATCGACGTCACCCCAGCATCCCGCGCAACCTCACCGAGCGACACCGCGCGAAGCGCGCGCAAAACCGCCTCGTCGAGCCCATTCGACGCCCCCGGAAGCTCTCGAACGAATGCCCGTGCATTCGCGTGCACACCATCGTCATCGTCGTCGTCGTCCTCGACCGCGAACGGGTCACCACCGTGGCGGTCGCGCGCGACTATCGCCCTCGCCTCGCCCTCGCGCACCGCCATCCACGCGCGCGCAGCGTCGGCGAACGCGAATGAATGGCGCGCACGTGGCAACCACCCGCGGCTCGCGCGGTGCTTTTGTCCCCTGTCGACGCCGCTAATGTATCAACCGTGCGTGCGTGCGTGCACGCCACCAGATGTATCACATCAAGACAAAACCGTCGGCGAGGGTTCGCGCACCCTCGGGCGCGCGGCGCCGCACTGCGTGGCGTGGAGACGACGAGCGCGCGAGCGAGCGAGCGAGTGCGGAGGGGTGCGCTGTGCTGTGTGCTGTGTGGTGCGCGCGAGCATGGATCACGACGGTGACGCGTCGGCGAAAGGGCGATTGACGGCGGATGTCATCACCAACGCCCCGCGCGCGTACGACCCCGCGGGCGAGTACGCGCTGGATTTGCGCGCGCGGCGCATCGGGGAGATTGAAAACTTGAGCGCGAGCCGCGATCAGTACGACGCGATCGACTTGAGTGCGAATGAGATTGTCAAGGTTGAGAATATACCGCCGTTGAAACGATTGAGGACGTTGTATTTGAGTAATAATAAGATTGCCAGGGTGAATGGGAAGGAGTTGGCGACGTCGTGTCCGTTTTTACGCAACGTGGTGCTGACGAATAACAAGTTGGGGAATTTAGCCGACGTGGATGGTTTAGGGGAATGTCCGCGGTTAACGATGCTGAGTTTGGTTGGGAATCCAGTGACGATGAAGGAAAATTACCGTTTGTATGTGATTTACAAGTGTAAGGCGTTGAAGACGCTTGATTTCCAACGCGTCAAGGCGAGCGAACGCGAGGCGGCGGCGAAGACGTTTGGGGCGGATGACGGCGCGGCGGCTCGAGCGAAGACGTTTACTCCGGGTGAAGCCTTACCCGAGGCGAAAGAGGACGTGGAAAAGGAGGAACAAGTCCCGAGTGGTCCTACGCCTGAGCAGCTACTCGCGCTCAAGGTGGCTATTGCGAATGCTGAGACGTTGGAGGAAGTGGCGAGACTCGAGCAGGCGCTCGCCAGCGGCGTGGTGCCAAAGGACTTAGCCATTTAGAACTCGTTTAGAACACACACAGTCACGCACACATGCACACACACGAACACTCGTGACGAGCAAGAGAAAGTAGAAGAGATGATGACGATGATGATGGACATGTAATTTGCTATTGAACACACACTAGTTTTGACTGCGCACCGCAAGCTAAAACGCTAGAAAACGCCACGCGACGCGCGTCGAGTATGGACGACGCGCTGAAGACGCGCGCGAGTAAAGCCGAGCCGCAAAATTCTAAAGCTGCGTGGTGTCCGCGACGGAACACATAAACTGCTGAAGCACCTTTTGCTCATCGAGCTTCTGCGACATGAAGTGCTTGGCGATTTCGTGCACGAGGGCGCTCTTGTTGCCATCCACTTCGGGGTTGGGCGGCAATTCATACAACTTTTTGTACTTGAGCAACGTCGTCATCGTTAACCGTTCAAAGTTAGACTGGCAATTAGGTCTCGCATTTCTTCGTCTGTCTTGTAAACGCTTCATGGCCGCTGCCGCAGCTTGACTCGGTGGCCCGTTTCCGGGCACCCGCGTCGGTCGTCTCGACCGCGTGTTCTTGTCCTTGTCCTCGTCGTCCTCGTCGTCGTCCTCGTCGTCGTCATTCTCTTCATCATCATCATCGTCTTCCTCACCATTCTCTACATCATCTTCATTACCATCCTCAGAATCGACCTCGTCCCCAGTCGGGTGTTCGAGCACCGTCAGCGCGTTTCGTTGCAACCGCACCTCTTGCCCGTTTGACAGCGCCAACCAGTGCCAGCCGCCCAACCCCACGGCTTTCTTCACCACGCCCTTGAGCCCGATGAGTTTACCTTTGGTGCGATTATTACCACTAATAATAACCTGTATCGAATGAACGTTCGCGTATGAGACACCGTCAGTACGCGAGTCGCGAGTCAAAACACACACCACACCCTTGAAAGTCGCGCGCGCGCGATCGAACCGCGACGCGAAACCTCGACGCGCGGCCGCGACGTCCCGCGCGACTCGACACCCACGCGATGCCCGCGATCGACGCCCCCACGCGAACGAAACACACAGAAAACACACAGAAAACACACAGAACGCATCATCATCCTCCTCCTCATCGTCGCCGTCGTCGTCGTCGTCACGCGAACGCGCGTTCAAACGCGCACCTTGGTGTGTCGCGCGAGCAACAATTGATCATCCGCGTCCTCCCCGCCCGCGCGCGCCGCCCCCGCCCCCGACGCCCCTCGCGCGCCGCCACGCTCCTCGCCGTCACCATCACCCATCCGTTCGTCGTCCTCGTCATCCATATCGTCATCCATATCGTCCTCGTCGTCGTCATCCACGTCGTCCTCCATGTCGCCATCGCGCGCGCGTTTCAACCCATCGACGAGGCCGGCGGCGTCGGTCGCGCCATCCCCCGCGACGTCCGCGCGCGCGTCTGTGGCGTCCGCCGCCGCGGTGACGTCCGCGTCGGCGTCCATGGCGTGCGTCTTCGTCTTCGTTTCCGTCGTCGGCGGCGGTCGTCGTCGATAGATGGGATCAATCAATCGCTCAATCGCCGCACAGTGGCGTCCACCGGTCGCGGTCGACGCGACGACGCGGCGACGCCGGCGATCGCGCGCGACGACGGGGTCGCGAACGGTGGATGTTCTGGCGTTCGCGTTATCGAATGTCCGACCGAGTGTGGTCGGTTGGACACGCGGTCGTCGTCGCGGTCCGCGGTCCGCGGTCGCGGTCGATGCTTCAGACGATGACGGGGCGCGCGGTGGCGGTGCCGTCGCGACCGTGGTCGTCGTCGTCGTCGTCGTCGTCGCGCGGTGGTGGTGGTGGTGGCGTGCGTCGACGCGAGGTGGTGGCGAGCGCCGCGCGTCGCACGCGCTGCCGCGGTGACGACGACGGCACGACGATGATGATGATGAAGATGAAGATGAAGACGATCGCGCCGCGAGGTTCGGGACGCGGGCTGACGACGACGACGACGGCGGCGATGGGGATTGGCGCGGCGGGGGTGGTGACGACGGTGGGGGCGGTGACGGCGGCGGCGGTGGCGGCGGCGATGGTGATGCTGAGGGCGCGTAGGACGACGGAGGTGAGGGTGACGGCGTCGCGGACGCCGTCGGCGGCGAGCGCGCGCGCGCTCGAGGCGTGCGCTGGGATTATTAGTCAGGGGTACGATGCGGTGATTGGGTTGACGAATACGCATGCGTCGACGATTTTGAGTTCGTTGTTACGTAGGGATATAGATGTGGTGTATCAGCGTGAGGTGTTGGAGATGCCGAACGGCGGGCACGCGACGCTCGACTGGCCGCTGAGCGTGGGCGGGGACGCGGACGCGACGCGAGCGACGATGGCGCCTGGAGCAGAGGGTGTGTGCGAGGTTGAAGCGCAAGGACCGCCTTTTGTGCGCAAGGTTTTTGATCAGAATGTGCTCGTGGCGCGGCGTATGGAGGAGGAGCAAGCAAAGCTTCCCGCGGATGCGCCGGTGCTCGTGCTCATGTCGGGCATCGCCGGCGGATCGCACGACAAGTATTTGAAGCATTTTATGAAGCGTGCACGCGCGAGTGGGTTTCGCACGGTGGCGTTCAACTGTCGAGGGTGCGCTGAATCGCCGTTGACTACCCCGCAGTTCTACTCGGCGTCGTATACGGGTGACATTAGATTTGTCGTGGACGAGCTCCATCGACGCTTTCCAAACGCGCCGCTCCTCGCCATCGGATGGTCGTTAGGGGCGAATATTTTGACCAACTTTTTAGGCGAGGAAGGTTCGCAAGCAAAACTCACCGCCGCGGCGGCGCTGTGCAATCCGTTTGATTTGAACGCGTGCGATACGGCGTTGGAATCTGGGTTTTTTGGCACCATTTACAGCCGAGCCATGGCAAAGAACATGCGCAAACTCTTCGCCCCGCACGAAAACTTATTCGCCGGATTGCCGAAATACAACCCTGAATTAGTGCGAAACGCAAAAACGGTGCGAGATTTTGACGAGGCGGTGACAGCGGTGACGTTTGGGTTCCCAACTGTTGATGCGTATTACGAATATTCGGGAAGTAAGAATAAGATTCAAGACGTCGCCATTCCGCTCATGACGGTGCAGGCGCTCGACGACCCCATCGCCGTGGCGAGCGCGATTCCGCGCGAGAAGATTGAAAAGAATCCAAACGTGATTTTGATAGAAACTGAAACGGGCGGGCATCTCGGATGGGAAGCCGGTGATGAGGCGCCGTTTGGTGCGCCTTGGCCCGACAAACTCGTGATGAAGTTTTTCCAGACGATTTTAATGCACGCCGCGACGACAAAGGTGGCGCGCGCAGAGGCACCGACAGAGCGCGTCGAGATGTCAGCGTAAAATGAATACATAGCAATGATTATTTCTACGGTAGCTATATTATTTGATTGAATATTCTTCTAGTTATCTCTTTTTAGTACACCTATTCGACTTTGATGTGCTCGACGTGCTCTCGCTTGGTCGGCGAAGACGCGACGCGCATCGCCATCAACGTCGTCGGATACGCAATCCAGAATACGATTGGCAAGGCAAACGTGCGCCAACGCGCGTGATGGCTGGCTAATAGCCCAAATGCGTGGGTAATTGAGAACCCGCCGACGTGTGCCACGACGATGAGAGAAGCGATTGGTAGCGCCGTCAGAGCGACGACCGCGAGCTTTGCATCTTTGGTCGGCGAACAAAGTACGCACGCCGGCGCCAAGGCAAAGGTGCTAAATATCGCGAGAGAGAAGTTGAAAAACGTACACGCACTCATCACTGCAAGTAACCATGCGATGTTAATCACTTTATCAGCGACCCAATCGTCTTGGTGCACGATCATCACTCCATTTGTGACTACGCTGGCGGTTTTTGACGGGCGATTCGATTCGTCGGCGCGCGTAAGACGCAAGAACGCGACACCAGCCACAATCATGAACACAGTGACGACGATCGTCACATACGCATGGCCAATATCGTGTGCATTTGCAGCAGTACACAACGATCCAGCAGCGAGACCCGCTGCAAGCGCGAGTAATAATCGTCGAATGGCTGAAAACCAATCGTGCGACGTGCGCATTTGAACATCAGATGAAGGAGCGCCCGTGATTTTCCCCGCACCATACGTCGTCAACTGCGCAGCTACGAGCGTCAGGCTCACTAATAACATCACTTGTGGGGCGATGTATTCTGCAATCCCTAAGAATCTATCCGGACCGAGCATGATGTAATAAAAACAACTGTGATGAAGCAGCTCGAGAAGATTGTTGCACGCGCGAAGCGAGTTTTCAAGCAACGAACCAAAGTAGTGGTACGCATCGATGCCTTCGACGGTGCGAATACCTTTCTGAGTCAAAGCGCGGATACCTAGTGCATCAATAGAATGCGCCTTGAACGCCGCATGCGGGCCCGAGGGAATACCAGTCGCGGCGCGCCACATAAACGTAATCGCCGACTCGAGCATATCAAAGTGGCGCGCGCTCGCCGACCACACCCTTTTCGTCTTTCGTGTGCGCATGTCGGCATCCAAAATCAATGGTAAGCGAGCTCTACTAATTTGATTCACCTTGTCAAACATGGTGAAGATGTCTTGATTGGGATACGCCCCATTCCACCCTTCTAATTGCACCAACAGTTTCGCCGCGCTCGCTCCGTGTGGCGCGCTAAACGCAAACGCTTGCTGTATCGTCCCAGCACGTTCAAATGCCTCACTCGTGCCACCGTGACTAACTTCGCTCGGTGAATAATATCTCTTCAACCACGCCATTGTGGCTTCGATATCGCCGTGTTCGCCATCGATGGCGACCCATATCAAATCTTTTGCCAACCAATCAGCGCGGCCCACCGTCTCGAACACGCGCAACGCCAACCCAATCGTCACCGCCTCGGCATCGACATCCATCACTCCGAGCGAGGTGAGTAAAACCATACACTCCCGACCATCTCCACGAGTCGCGCGCGCAATGGCGTGCGTATTCATTCCGCCATCGAACGTCGGCGACGCGTAGCTCTCGAACCCGCGCGCGTCCAACGCTTGAGTAATCCACTCCATTCTTTTCGCCGTCGTCTGCGTTCTCGTGCTCCCTGCCACGTCCCGCAGGATACGTGCACTATCACTTGCCGCGTGGGCGTCTTTTACATCAAACATCCCTCGCGTCGCGCCGACGAGAAAGGCGTTTTCGTCCACAAAGGTGCGCCTCGCGAGCTTTGGGTACGCCAACACGGCGACGATGGCGCACGCATAGAGAACGACTGCGGCTTTTTGCGCGCGACTCAGCACGCACACGGTGAGCGATCGAGCGACTGCACCTAGGGATGACATGGTCCCGCACCACGATGGGTGCCGACGCGCGTGCTCGCGTGTGACGCGCGTCGCCGCGTGGCGTTGAGCGTCAAAATGAATGTGATATTAATAATGAAACAGAGAGTTTAATATTCGCTAGGGGCGGAATCTTGTAAGATCCAGAACCCATCGGTGGTTTCCGCTTCTTCATCGGTTTGAATCGCGAGAAAGTGTAAGCCATTGCAGGCGCGCTTGACTTGCTCCCACTCCTTGGCTTCTTGCGTGAGCTCTTTGGATTTGCGGAAAAACGCATACGACCACGAATCGTTCACGCCAGTCTCCAACACAATCGAGCTCGTTTGCGTGTCTACGGAGATGCAGGCGAGCTCTAAACCCTTTGTCCATCCCGCGAGTGCGGCGGCGCGGGACGTGTACACGGCAATGCCTGGAATCAACGTATCATCTGGCAAGTCTTCGTCGATGTCGAGCAACGCGCCAAACACCTTGCCGCGCTTCACTTGCGCCATCTCTTCCCGAACACCCACGAGCGGTAACGCCACGAACGCCCATGATTCACCGCGTAAAGCATCTGGTAATCTCTTTGGTGCGCTCGCTTCAAACGCCATCAACGGAGGCGCGTTGGCGTCGTACCCAGGATGCTTTTTATACACCGTTTCCACGCGTTCGCCCAGCCACGTCACGAGCGTCTGGCATCGACGGGACGCCAAAGGCGCGATATCCACCTCATTACACGCACGAGTGATAATCGTCTGCATCTGCGCCCGGAAAAATTTAAAACGTTTCGGGCGTTCATTTCGTTCCTCCATCACCCGCTCGAGCGCCCGGGCGAGCTCGACAGAATTAATTCTATTGTTTGGAAAGTACTCGGCGTGCTCGAACGATCGGTCGTCGTCGGTGATTAAAAGCTCCCACACCTTCTTCCCGCGATCGTCCTTTAACGGCCGCGAGCAAAAGTCGATTTGCCAATCCGTATTCAGCTTCTTCGTCGCCGTCGACGTGCCTTGCGCGGGCGCGGACGCCGTCGCGGACGGGTCATCCACCGCCGCGCGCGCCACGTGCGGCGCTCGGCGCGCGCTGCTGCGACGACGCGACGACGACGACGACGACGCGCGCGGGGCGATGCGCGACGTCAGCGACGATGATACCATGACGCACGAAGACATTGTCCGTACGGCGATGCTCGGCGAGTTCCCGAATGCGACGACCTTTCGGCGGATGCGCGACGACGAGTGACGTCGTGGCGTGGATAAGAGAGCCCCACGGGGTGGAGGACCGACGCTCGTCGAGGACGTCGACGCGCGGATGATGCGTGAAAACATACCAGGCATGGTAGTAGTAGTAGTAGTAGTAGTAGTAGTAATAATAATAATAACAACAACAATACACGGGAGACACATGGCGCGCACGTGATGCGCGATGCGATGGTACGACGGGACGAGGGCGCGGACGCGAAGCGCCGAACGCGACTAGCCAACCATCGAGCGCTTGCGGCCTCTCGCGCGCACCTCGGCGAATTTGTTCAACGTCGGATTCCAAAACCGCGAATGTTTCTTGTACGTGGCTAAAATTTCATCAAACAACGCGGTGTGTGATGGATGCGCGGCGGTGATCGCGCGTTCTAATACGTATAAATCCACGCCCTTGTCCTCGGGCACGACGCTAGGGTAGCTCAACCCGAAATCAATCATCACCACCTTGTCATCGCCTTCGCGCACGATAAAGTTGGACGTCGTTAAATCCCCGTGTATGATACCACCATCATGTAACGCGCTCACCGCGACGCCAATCTCGCGTCCAAACGCCTGTAACGCCTCGTCGCTCGTCGCTCCCGAACGCAACGCCTCCTTCAACGCCCGCCCTCGCACGCGCTCCATGTACACGCAACACTCCTTCGCATCCACGCACAACACGCTCGGCGTCAACACCCCACATTTCCTCGCCTTGATCATCGTCCGCGCTTCCATGTTCAACCTCGCCTTGGTCAATTTCTCATCCAACGTCGGGTGTCGATAGCGCTTACGGAATCGTTGCTTGCACACCGCGTCGCGATTGGCGAATCGCACGGCGTAGACGCGACCTTCGGCGCCTTGAGACAGCATCGAGGACGACGCGCAGCCGTGCCGGCGCATCACCGCGCACGCGTCGTCATCGGCGGCGTCGTCGTCGCCTCTATCTCTCTCGTCGTCGGCGGCGTCGTCGTCGCGCATGCGTGGTGAAGTGCGGACCCGAGCGATCGATCGATCGATCCTCTGGCGCGTCCGTTCGCATTCCTCTGGTCCCGCGGTCGTCATTCAGCGACGCGCGCGCGCGAGTGAACGATGGTGGACTGTCCGTGCGCGCTGTGCTCGTGCGACGGCGCGTGTGGCGAAGGGTGCGCGTGCGGAGACGCGTGCGAGTGTAAGCAACCGTCGCGGTCGGGAACGACGACGACGACGCGACGCGCGATCGTCGTCGGGGTGGATTGCTCGCCGAACACCGCGCCCATGGTGCGGTGGATGACGGCGGAGATTGTTCGTCGAGGGGATGTGGTGCAGCTCGTGCACGTGATTCCTGGGTGAGTGCTCGTCGTCGTCGTCACCGAGCGCGCGTCGGCGTCGCGCGCGGTTGGATGGTGTTGACGTATGAAATGTGCTTGCGCGCGCGTTCTCGTAGGGTGTATCCATCGGACGCGACGACGTACGCGCCGATGTTGGATGATTTTTTTCCTTTGTCTATGCCGAATGCGGAAAAGGTGGGTTTCGCGTGATTCGTACTAAATGATGGCTGTCTTGGTTGTCGCGCAGAGCGTTGCAAGCGATGCAATATAGACGATATCAATCGTTTCCCGTGATTCGACGCGAAGTTTCCGAGGTAGAGATGCGAGTGTCTTTTGCGCGTATGAGCGTCTCGTGTGTGCACGCGCGTGATACTAATCGATGTGTTTACGATGAAATAGGAAGCGCATTGGCGCCAAGAAGCACTTCAATGGCTCAACCAAAACGTCGCGCCAATCTTAAACGAAGCGAAAATTACTTTCCAGATTGACATCGTCGCCTACGATACGAACACGTCTTCCATCGGCGAGGTACTGTGCGATAAAGCGGATTTGATTGACGATACCGTCGCCGTCATCGTCGCTAGTAGCGGCAAAAGCAAAGTGAAGGAATTTTTCGTGGGCTCGACGTGCAACTATTGCTTGCATCGATGCAAAAAGCCAATCATAGTCTACAAGCCGCAGCCAAAGACTGATGAGGAAATCAAACAAGAGGAAGAACAGGCGAAAACATCTGCGAACGAGGGTGCGACTCAGGCGGAGGACAAGAAAGCGTAAAGAACTTTTGTTTGTTTTTCTTTACAAAAACAACCATCAAGAACACGCGACAACGACGACACGACTTTTCAGGCGGAGGACAAGAAAGCGTAAAGAACGTTTGATTGTTT